>Ga0209801_1000017_pt1 | contig 126113 bp, 128 predicted proteins | sample GraSoiAngelo_127_FD_185884 | JGI IMG/M metagenome (GOLD analysis project Ga0209801, IMG submission 185884) | Grasslands soil microbial communities from the Angelo Coastal Reserve, California, USA - 14_0927_09_40cm (SPAdes) (version 2) | ecosystem: Environmental > Terrestrial > Soil >... | reverse complement strand
CTGCTGCCTCCCGTAGGAGTCTGGGCCGTGTCTCAGTCCCAATGTGGCTGGCCATCCTCTCAGACCAGCTACCCGTCGTCGCCTTGGTGGGCCATTACCCCGCCAACAAGCTGATAGGCCGCGAGCCTCTCCACCGGCGCAACCTTGCGGCTGCTTTCCTCGTTCAGGGATGCCCCCGAGCGAGCGTAAGCGGTATTACCCGGCCGTTGGGCCGGCTATCCCCCGCCGACGGACAAGTTGCTCACGTGTTACGCACCCATCTGCCACTGAACCGGAGTTGCCCCCGGTCCCGTCCGACTTGCATGTGTTAGGCACGCCGCCAGCGTTCGTCCTGAGCCAGGATCAAACTCTCCAATGATTGAAGAATCCGAACAGCTCAGCGAACGACTTTGCGTTTCGTATGTCGTCCGTATCACGTCAGAGTCAAACCCTCGCGACGCGCGTCTGACCGCGCGCCGTTCAAACGGGTCCGCACTCCACACGCTCGACCATCAGTTCTCAAAGAGCGGCGCAAAAAAAGTTCGTGCGCAGACGGCAATGCTAACCGGGGGTCCCGACCCGAGTCAAGGGGGTCTCATTCTTGAAGATACGCCCTCTCGTGCACCTCCTTCTTGAGGCCGTTCGAGAGGCCCACCCAAATGGATTGCTAGCTCTCGCCCCGCGGGCGCGCCACATTGCAACGCATGAACGGCACGACCGACCGCCGCCAGACGCCGGACCGGCGCAGCCGTTCCGACCGGCGGCGCGTGGTGACGGTGGTGGTGCAGGAGCGGCGCTCGGGCGTCGAGCGGCGCGGGTTCTTCGAGCGACGCTCAGCCGAGGAGCCGGGCGAGGACATCCGCAACGCGCTGCAGCTCCTCACGAACGTGGCCGAGTCGGGGACCCTCGACGAGGCGAGTTTGCGCGATCTGGATGCCGCGATGTTCCGGTTGCGCTTCGCGCTCGATCGGCTGGAGCGGACGGTCTAGCAGACGCTCCGCAGTTTTCCTGGATGCTCCCGGTGACGAAACCTCCCGCGCGGAGGTCTCGCTCCGATCGAGTCGGCACCAACCGACCCCCCACAGCGCGGGATCCCACCTTGTCAGACCGCTCTCGACAGAGTACGGCCAACGCCTCCGCTCTTACGGCCCTCATCGGCACCCGCTTGCCGGTGCTGCTGCTGGGCGCCCTCGCCGTGACGCTCGTGGGAACGATTCCGGCGCCCACCGCCGAGGCGCTGTGGCGCGTGTCGACGAACGAGCTCGTGAACCTACAGGCGCGGTGGGACACCGACTTCTACTACTCGATCGCCACCACCGGCTATCATTGGAACCCGGCCGTTTTCCTTCATCAGAATGTCGTCTTCTTTCCGTTATATCCGCTGTTGATGCGCTGGGGGGGCACACTCCTCGGCGGCCATCCCCTGCTGGCCGGGACCATCATTTCGCTGGCGACATTCGCCGGTGCGATGATCGTTCTCTACCGGTTGGCAGCCTACGAGCTGGGCGAAGAGAAAGCGTGGCCCGTAATCTTGCTGATGTCCACGTACCCGTATGCGCTGTTCTACTCCGCCGCCTATACGGAGTCCCTGTTCTTGTTCTTGACCGTGAGCGCGTTCTACGCGATGCGGCGGGGATACCTGCTGCCGGCGGCGCTGGCGGGCTTCGCGGCGGGGCTGACCCGCCCGAACGGGTTCTGGATCGCGCTGCCGCTTTTGTGGCTCGCGACGACCGCTCCGGTTCCCGACGAGGTCGCCCCCCCCGCCCCCGCCCTCGGATCCTCGTGGTGGAAGGGTCGCGTCGCGGCGTGTCTCGTCGCACTCGCGCCGCTGGCGGGCGTCGCGCTGTTCTCCGGATATCTCTACCTGCGATTCGGCGACGCCTTGGCGTGGATGCATGGCCAGGCCGCCTGGGGGATGCCGCTGCTGGGACGCGGCCCCGCACCCGACCCCGTTCGGACTGCGGAGGATTTGCGGCTCAAGTACACCGAACTGATTGTTTACATCGGCGATATCGTCGCGTTCTTTGTAGCCGCCGTGGCGATCCGGCCGGTCGCCCGTCGCGTCGGGATCGCGTATGCGCTCTGGATCGCGATCAACATCTTCCCACCGGTGGCGGCGCACCTGTTCATCTCGCTCGGGCGGTTTACGGCGGTCCTGTTCCCGGTGTTCTTCTGGCTGGCGCTGGTGGTGCCGCGCAACCGGCTCGCCCACGTGGCGGGCGCGTTCGCCGCGTGTCAGGCAGTTTTCGCCGTGTGGTTCTTCCTGTGGCGACCGGTGGTCTGATCACGGGAACCGCTTGATGCGCCCGGGAGGATTCGAACCTCCGACCAACAGCTTAGAAGGCACACCGATTTCGCCACTGGCCGCCAGGGCGTGCGATTAGGGCGCCACTCCGCCACTTCCCGACGATACCCCGGCGGTGATCTTCCAGGCAGGCCCGAATCGACCATGACTTCCACAGTTTCACACCGATCGTGACTAGCGCCTCCCCGCGGCCTGCCGACCGGTCCATCCCCACCATCACCCTCGCCGCCGCGCTTGCCCACTTGCTCGAAGAGCTACGGCCGTGGCGCAAGGAGCTCCTCGCTGACATTCAGCGCGCCGAACAACGCGGCCTCCCACGTCTCGCCGTCGATCTGCGGCGCCTGCACGCGCACGTGGAAGCCGTCTGGAAGGCCGCCCGCGCCGTCGCGCACCCCCACGAATGACCGCGTTTCTTCCACTGGGATGGTGCCCAACACCGCGCCCGAGCATGACTTTTCTGTGTACGGAACCTGACTGCGCCAAGGCCGCGAGGAGGTAGCGTACATGCCGCGCCCAAGTCAAACGCACGCGCCCGCAGATAAGAGTTTCCAGAAAGGTTGCCTCACGAATCGAGGCGATTTCTTTCACCGGGGGGGGTGGCGAACACCGAAGCCGAGTCGGCTTCGATCACGAGCGCCCCAAACTGAAAACGCCACGCAGCGTGAACCATGAAACGTGACCGTCCAGCGGTGCGGCCGGTGCACCTCATCGGGGAGCACGCGGTGCGGCCGCCGGCGCATCTCAGCCCCGAGGCGAAACGGTGGTGGCGGCTCGTCCTCGAGCGCTACGAGTTGGAGGATCAGCACCTCCGGCTGCTGCAGCTCGCCGCGGAGGCGTGGGACCGGGCGGCCCAAGCGCGGCGGATCTTGAAGCGCGACGGCCTGGTGTATCGGGACGACCACGGGCACCCGCGCAAGCATCCCGCCGTGTCGATTGAGGAGCAGGCGCGGCTCGCCTTCGCCCGGTTGCTGCGCGAGCTGGACCTGGAAGGCGAACCCCATCCGGGTTATCGGAGGTAGCGATGCCACGACTCAGACGGAGCGACAAGCGGAAGCACGAGGTGACGCTGGAGTTGCGGTGCGTACTAGCGAACGCCGCCGCGTGCGGGGACCCGGGCCTGTGGGTCAAGTATTGGGGCGGCCCGGATGAGGCGCGGGTGGCATTCGAGGCGCTCCGGCACACGCTCAACGTGAAGGACGGCGACGACTACGAGGCGTGGCTGCGCCACTTCGCTGCCGAGGCGAAGCGCCGGGGGTGGCTCGACGCGGACGACGAGCCCGACCCGGACGAGGACGCGGTGCCCTGGGGGCGGTGAGGCACGAGTGCGGGGTTTGCGTAACAATGCTTCGGGGGCCAACTTGGTAGGCCCAGTAACCGGGTCCTTCATGCTGGAACACACCAGACAGTCAATCCATTTCGGTGTGGGCTGCGTGTTTACGCCCCAGCCGGTTTGTGACACTGATCACGCCTTGCGGTTCCAGCAGGCGCTCGCGAAGGAGGGGTTAACATTCACTTCGGCAAACACGCCTCCCGGCGCGATTATCCTGGGGCGTGCATCACCGCCCCTCGAGATCAGGCTGCAGCAGCCTGGGCCGCCCGTGGGGCAGTTGGCGGTCGTAGCCGCGTACCCGCAGCGGACGCTCGATGATTTCGCGGACGAGGCTAAGATGGTGCTCGCAGCGTTCCGGGCAACGTGGCCAGGTCAGATCCAGGTTATCGGGCGAGATGTGACGATCCGCTACCTCTACGACGTCGCCGGGGAGCACGCGTTCAAGTACCTATGGGAGGACCGCCTGCAGCGGCGTGAGGAAGAGTTGAACGCCTTCGGCCGGCAGGTTCTGGGAGGCGGACTTCGATTCGTAATACCACCCACGGATGTGGACTCAGGGGAGCCTAATGTCGAGGTGAAGATCGAGTCGTTCTTAGCGAACCCAAAGAAACTTTTTGTGGAGCTTCAAATGCAGTGGCCTCGCCCTGGCTCCATTGAGGAGTTTGACCCAGAGAAGCTCTTGCGCGAAAGCGACCGCTTCGCGACGACGGAGGTTGTCGCTTTCATCGGTGGAGGCGAAACATGAACAGCACTTACGCGAACAAAGCTATCGATGCTGGTTCCGCTTACACCAGCGATCAGCGCATCCCCACGTCCGAGCACTTCACCCGCATTGACGCGTTCGGGCCCTTGATCACGGCTCGGGTTGTAATGTCGGAAGATCCACTGGGCTTCTCCTACGAGCGGATGTTGCAGGGTGAGGCAGACATGAGAGCCGGGCGCGTTCGCAGCCTTGCGGATACCGTGGATGCCCTACGCGCTCGCATTCGCAGACAGGGCGCTTGAGGACGTCGCTGCGCTCCTCGACACTCTACCAGTCAACCGACAGGAGCGAGCGCTCGATGCCATAGCGGAAGGCTGCCTAGCGTTTGCGGCACGTCCATTGAGGCGTTCAGCGGGCAGAATTCCGAACTTCCCTCTCGAGTTCGTCGTAGGTGAAGTTCACTACCGCTGGGTGGCGACCTACCAGCTGAGCGTGGACGAGACCACCATCACGATCACTTCCGTTTTTCGGCTGCTACTTTGAGGCCCCGGATCACTCCGGGGCCTTGTTGTTCCAGCTCTTAGGGTGATCTCTCTGCCACTTGCTGTGACCGCTTGAGCACGTCACCCTCGCGGTTCAGGATGACGTCCTGCGCTCGTAGAGCGGCGTTCAGGTAGACCCCCAACTCGTCGGCGGCCTCGAGCTCCTGCCAGCTGCGCTCGATGCGGCTCGTCTCCTGACTGGCGAGCAGCGGTGCCAGGGCGTTGAACACGCCGAACCAGGCGCGCCGATCCACATGGCCGCGGCCTTCCCACCGCTGTACGAATGCGCTAATGCGTCCCTGAGCGTGCTTCGGCAGCTCGCTGTAGAGATTCCACCAGGCGGTGCGGTTCCACCCCGGCCACCCCCCTGCAGTCATCAGTCGGTAGCCCCTGTGCAGCCAGGCATAATAGGCGCGGCGCTGCGGGCGCGTCTCCGCGTTGACGACGGCCCGCTTGAGCTCGCGCACGGTGCGCTTGTCAGCTCCGAGGAGCGCCGCGATCCGGTCAAAGAGTCCCCGGCTGATTGCCTCCCCGCCCTTGCCGTGCCGGAGCCGCCAGAAGTAGGGGGGGGTGATGCCCAGGGCGCGCGCGGCCGCTTTCTGGCCGCCGGAGCGGCGCTCGAGCGTGGCGAAGATCCGGGCAAGCCGTTCCCGATCGCTCACCGGCAGCCCGCGGGTACTATATCTGACGCGACGTGATTTCGTCATGTCAGAAATATAGCGTAAACGTCCGAAGCAGGATACCGTGGTATCACCGCAACGGTGCACCCCTTTAATCGGAGGACGATGATGGATCGCAGCAAGACGGGCAACGACGTGGTGGTGGTGCGGATTCCAGCCGGAGGAGTCGTGAGCGACGACAGCTACAGCGCGCTCTGCGCGAAGGCGCGGCAGCTCACCGAGCTCCCGATTCCGGCCACCTTCGTGGCACCGATCCGTCGGACGGCGACGGCGTTCGGCGCGAGGTTCTCGGCGGAGCAACTCGGGCGGCGCGCGCCGCGCGTCACGTTCTGCAAGCGCTCGATCGCCACCGACCCGGTGTTCGGGGCGGCGACGCCCGGGGACGCTCACGAAATCTTCGCGGCGGACGGGTTGCCCATCCGGGAAAGCGTAGCGATCGGCGCGGAGGAAGCGCATCACGCCCTCACGACCGGCGGCGATGAGATCGCCGCGAAGGCGTTTGGCCGGGCCGCTGCCCAGGCGTGGACGGCCGAACGGTATCGCCAGCGGGAGCAGCTCGACGAGGCGTACTGGGCGCTCGCGACCCGCCTCTACGGCATCGGATCGCTGGCCTGGGAGCGGAAGAGTCGGAGCACCACCGACAATCTGCTGTGGTATGGCGGCTACCTTGGTCGCCTGGCCGCCTGGTATGGCGCCGGCGACATCGAACTGGGCCTCCGGATCGGTGAGCCAGACCTCGAGCTGCGCGCCGCAGAACTCACGGACCTCTGGAACGCCGTCCCCGTCAATCCGCGCGCGCTGTACGACTTGCCGCGGCAGCAACCGCGGCGCGCGGAGTACTCCTTCGACCGCCAATCCGTGATGGAAGCCAAGTACGCCGCGGGTATCGGCATCTGGGAGGCGGCCTCGACGGCCTCCGAGTCGGCCTATAACCGGTGGGACGGGTTCGCCAGTCGGCTGTACCAACTGCTGGTCATCCTCAACAATGGCGTCACGACCGCGCGGATCGACGACGCCGGTTGGTGGGACCGGTTAGTCGCCACGTACGGGGACCGCCTCGGCCCCAACGCAGGGAGCACGCTGACGCCGTCGTACTCCCGTCAAGCCTGCATCAATTTCGGAGTCACCGATTTGTGGAGTCGCTGGGGGGAATGCGCCAAGCTGGAGGAGCAGTTGGGAACGCAGTTGCAGACGTTTCGCTCCGCGCGGGGCGCCCTGGCCACGCCCACCACGGCCGAGATGCTTCGACTGATGCCGCCGAAGATCGCGCCGGTCCAACGCGGCGAAACCTGAAAGCGAGAACGCACACCATGACGACGAGAAAGCAGCAGGCAACCGATAACGGCCACGCGCTCGCGGCGATCCGCGACCTGTGGCGCGACGGGAACCTCGACGGCGCGCGGGTGCGCGCCCTCGGTGCCGAATATTCCATTCCGGACTGCATCGACTTCACGGCCGACAGCGCCAGCGTTGGGGAGAGTCGACTCGTCGGTCTCGTGCAAAGGGCGGGACGGTCCGCGGGCTTCGACCCCGCCAGCAATGCGCTGGATCGGGAGATTTCGGACTACCTCGATGGCACCTACGGGCGAGGTCGATGGCGGTACGATCGACCGCCTCATCTTTGGGAGCGCGGCGGGGGAGATGCCGACCTCGACCGGTTGTTTCAGGACCAAGACGTCGCGCTCGCGGATCTCAAAGCGGCCACCGACGCGATGTTCGCGGCCCGCGATGAGGCGAGTGCGGCGGGCCAGGGCAGGACCCCGGTCGCCCAGGGGGCGGAAGTCGCGCTCGCCAAAGCCCGCGCGCAGGCAGTGAAAGATTTTGAGTTGGCCGATGAACGGGCGTCCATCGCTCGGGCGCGAGTGACGACGCGCGCGGGCTGGCTGCAAAACAAGTTCCGGGTCGAACAGGCGCGCAAGGGCCAATGACTTCCGACGAGATCGCCCGCGCCTTGTCGGAACAGGCTCATGAGCTCGCTATGGAGCAGCGTGAAGCGTTCATCGAGGAGACCGAACGCCAGGAGATCGAGGCCGCGGCACGCGCCCGGCGCCGGCTCGAGCGCAAACAGGCGCGCAAGGGCAACCGCACATGAGGGGGCGCGACCCGATGCCGATGACTGACGACTGGGGGAAGCTCAATCGCCTGCTGGGGCAGGTTGAGGCGGCAACGAAGGACTGGCAGGTGGCGCCCGCTCGGCTCCTCGTCGCCCTCGGCGCGGCGTGGGAGGCGAACGACGTCGGGCTCGGCGTGGTCGTCGTCCCGGCACTCGAGGAGTTGCGAGCCGCATGGGCAGAGGCGCAGGCGGTTGGCGACACATAGAAGGTTCTTCTGGCCGGGTGGGGGTCGCTCCCCCGTAAGCCCGTCGCGGACGACGCCGCGGGGCCCGGCCATTCCCGCACCGTGAGGAACTAGGTGGCGCCTCCATTCAGCGGAATCCAGTTCGCCGTCATCAATCAAGCGGCCACCGCGACGCTCGTCGCGGCCCAGGCCGCCGGGGTGACGATCCGCGTCGTGAGCCTGTTCCTGGTGAACACCGCGGCCCAAACGCTGACGTTCAAGAGTGGCGCGGGCGGCACGGCGCTGACGGGTGCGATGGCCCTGGGCGCGAATGCAATCCTCGTCCTCCCGTTCAACCCGCAAGGCTACTTCGAGACGGCGACCGCCACGTTGCTCGAGTTGGCGCTGTCGGGCAGCACGCAGGTCTCGGGTGGGCTGCAGTGGGTCGCGGTGGGCTGAGCTGAACACAACGCGGCCCCGAGCGCGGGAACGCCCGAGGCCGTCAAGGAGATCACAACGTGGGTGCCTTGAAGTTAGTGCCACGCCCGGAATCCTCGCAAGCGACGGATGCCCTCCGCCATTGGGCTGACCGGCGGCGCGAGCTCCTGCGCGATCAGCAGCTCGACCGGCTGATCACGGTGCTCGAGCGGCTCGTCGCGGTGCTGGAACGGCGGGCCGCGTGACGGTCGATCGCGCCGCACGGGCCACCCACCTCACCGTTGAGCACATCGACGCCGACCGCTACGCAGTACGGGGCGGCAAGACACCGCACCTCGTGGATCTCGCGAACGCCATCGTCTGCGACTGTAAAGACCATGCGTTCCACCCGGGCATTGATTGCGCGCACATCCTTGCGGTGCAGCGGTTTCGGGGAAACGGGATGTCCGCACCCGTCGTCGCCGCCCCGCCAGCGCTGCCCGAGCACCCACCGCGCTTTCGCCTCTACACGGCCGACGACCTGCTGGCCCTGCCGCCGGTCGAGTGGCTGCTCGACGGTCACCTGCCGGAGAACGGCTTGGCCGTATTGTACGGGGCGCCGGGATCCGGCAAGAGCTTTCTGGCGCTCGCATGGGCGGTGGCGATTGCGACCGGGCAGCCATGGCTCGGCCACGCGAGCCGCCGCGGCTTAGTGGTGTTCATCTCCGCGGAGGGCGGCCGGGGCCTGGGGCAACGGGTCCAAGCGATTCGCGCCGCGCACGAGCTGGTCCAGATCATCGACGTCCTCTTCGTCCGCGAGGCCGTCAACCTCCTCGAGACGCGGGACGTGAAGGCGCTCCTGGCCGACGTGGATGCGTGGACCGACGCGCAGGGCACGCCCGCGACCGGGCTGCCCGAACACCCCGGCCTAGTCGTCATCGATACGATGGCGCGGTGCATGCCCGGCGGCGATGAGAACAGCGCCCAGGACGTCGGCCGCGTCATCGCCGGCGCCGATCAGGTCCGTCAGCATACGGGCGCCGCCGTGCTCGTCGTCCATCACACCCAGAAGTCGGGCGAACTCGAACGGGGCAGTTCCGCCCTCCGCGGGGCCGCCGATGCGATGTTCGCGCTCGCCAACGACGAGGGCACGCTAACCCTCACCTGCACCAAGCAGAAGGACGCCCCCGCCGTTGACGCGCGCCGGCTCCGGCTCGTCGCCGTCGAGCCGTCGTGCGTGATCGAGCCCGTCGAAGGGGAGCCAGAACCGCGGATGACGGCGACCGGCTGGAAGCTACTGCGGGACCTCTTGGAGACGTTCGAGGGCGGTGGCAGTGCCATGGCAGGGTGGGTCCGAGTGTCGGGCGTTTCGGAGCGGTCTGCCTACCGCACTGCCAAGCTTTTGAAGAAGATGGGCTACGTCGCGCAAAATAAGACGCACTACGTCGTTACCCCAGCGGGGGAGATGGCCCTCAAGGGGTCTGCCACATGACTGCCAACGCTCTGCCATGGCAGGGGCAAAATCCTGCCTGCCAATTCGGGGGGCTAAGGATAGCCCCCGATGGCAGAGATGCCGGTGCTTTGACCCTTCCCCCGGAGACCAGCTTCTACCTAGAGCGGGGAGGCGCGTGACCGCGCGTCCCCTGCCCCGCCGCTCTACCGCGCTCCTCGCCGCGGCGCCCGCCGACAACGCCGTGCTCACGCCGAAGCAGCTCGCCGTGTGGCTGCAGGTCTCGGAACGGCAGATCGACAGGCTCCGGGGCTGCCCGTACGTTCTCGTCGGCGGGTCCCGGTCGAAGCGCTACCCGGTCCGCCTCGTGCTCCGCTGGCTGGAGACGCTCGAGCGCCACCAGGAGGGGACCCCTTGACACCCCAGAAACGAGCTTCCAAATTGGAAGCCATGCGGGCGAACCTGGCAGGCGAAATCCGGACGGCGATCGCGACGGCGCCCTGTACGCTGCGCGCGCTCGCCCGGGCGTCGAACGTCTCTCATACCGTCCTCGTGCAGATTCGGCGGGGCACGTTCCTCGCGACTCCCGTGGTGGCGCGGAAGCTGGCCGACGCGCTCGAGCAGTGGGGCGCCGCATGTCAGCGCTCCGCCACACGACTGCGCAAGGCCGCGCGCCAAGTGAGGAAGCCATGACCCGCCCTGGCGCGTCCCTGCCGATCGACGTCCGCATCCCGGGCGTCGGCCGGATCAAGAAACAATCGGGCGTCCATAGCCGCGCGGAACGCGACGACCTAGTGGCCATGCTCCGGCTCCTGCCAAAACAGGGCCACGGGGCGCTCGTGGACGACATTCAAGCTGGCCGGCGCACGGTGCTCGAGGTGTACCGGCACTACGTCGAGAACACGCTGGCTCAGTTGCGCGGTCCCCAGGATGATCAGGCGCTCGCCCCGCTGCTCGACCCCTGGCTCGACACCGCCCGCGTGGCGGAGGGGACGCGCGACAACCGCCGTGATGCCTTCCGCGCGCTGCGACCGGATGGCCGACGCACGTATCTGCTGCGCGAGCTGCCCGATCTACTGCAGGCGTACCGAGACCGCTGTGAGCTGGCGGAGACGCCGCGCGCGTTCAACATCGCCAAGACGGCCGTGCAGGCGTTCGTGCGCGACAAGGTGGGCAAGCGGAAACCGCTGACCCTGCTCGTCGCCGACGTCCCGAAGCTGACCGAGGTCGCGGAGGGGCGTCCCGGCTTAGCCCTGGCCGACGCGATCGCGGTGCGCGAGCAGCTCGGCACGCCCGCGGCGCGCTGCTGGTGGTCGATGTGCCTGACCGGGATGGGGCCGAAAGAGTATTGGGTGGACGGCTGGTCGGTCGAACCGGATCGCGTCCGGATCAAGGGCGAGAAGGCATTCGGGCGAGTGCGCGAGGTGCCGCTCGTCGATACGCCCGTGCGGCCCGAGATCACGGTGGACGGCTTCACGTCGGCGCTGCGGCGGGTGTCGGAGCGAAGGCTCACCGCACACCTCACGGCACAGCTCGAGCGGAAGCCGACGCCGCAGGAGGTCGCCGCGGCGGCTCACGTCGACGGACCGTGGAAGATCACGCCGTACCAGGCGCGCAAGACGTTCGCTCGGTGGATGGAGGATGCGCGGATCCCGCGCGCGCGCCGGGAGATCTACCGCGGACACGGCAAACGGGACATCGGCGACGTGTACGAGCGATACGAGGTGGCCGGCTATCTGCAGGAGGACGCTCAAGCGATGCGCGCGCTGCTCGGGCCGCAGAAGCTCGCGCTGGCGCGTTAGGTCTCGTTGACATGCGGCGGCGCGCGAAGGCTCGCCACTACGGCGCCCGCGACGGTATCCGCGATGTCGTCGGCGTCGAGGACCGGGGGACTCTCCCTCGCGAACCAATTCCAGACCAACAAGAGCGCAACGGGTACGAGCCACCACGCGGAGAGATTCCCGACCCACCGAACCAAGTCGCCGATTGTCATGGACGGTCTCCTGTGCCCGTGAGGTTCCACAGTCTCGCACCTAGTTGGCGATTTTCGGCTGATACGACCCGCGAAAACCCTGATGCGCCCGGGAGGATTCGAACCTCCGACCAACAGCTTAGAAGGCTGCTGCTCTATCCACCTGAGCTACGGGCGCAGGAACGACTTACGCAATTTTGCGACTCTGAATGTTTGCCGTACGTACGGCAAACATCCGCTTGCCGGCCTTCAAGGTCAACCGCTCGGTCGGGTACTCCACCACCTTCGACCGGTGACGCACCGTGCCCAGGTGCCCGTACACGCGTCGCACGAGCGCGTCGCCCGAGTGCCCTAGCTCCTTCCCGACGGTGTACGGGCTCACGGGAGCGTCGCCGTCCAACGTCTGCAACCGCGCGGCACAGTAGGTGTGCCGGAAGATGTACGGCGTGATGTGCTGCTCTAACCCGGCCTCGGCCGCGATCCGCGCCAACAGCTTGCGGAGGTCGCGTAGCGGCTTGCCGGTGCGGGAGCACGGGAAAAGCAACCCCGTCGTGCGTGTCCCGATGTACGGTCGCAGGATGCGCGCGAGCTGCGGCCACAACGGCACGGTGCGATCCGAGCCCTCAGTTTTGGTGCCGCGAATCCGCACCGTCTCGCGCTCGAAGTTGACGTCCGCGATGTCGAGCGCGAGCACTTCGGCTGGGCGCCCGCTCGGCTGCGTGTGTGTGGTCGGGCGAGGGGCCGCGACCCCCCGGAGCACCCGCCGACGCAAGTAATCGGCCTGCCCCCAAAATGAGAACTGTCGGCTTCCGGATCACGGTCTGATTATCACGTTACGGGGGCCGGGACGCGTAGGGCGTTTTTGCGGCACCGAGGGGCGGGAATGCGGCATCTGGCGTCGGCGCAGTCGCGCCCGCAGCTTAAGCGCGATCCGTTAGACAGACCACACCAAGGCATCGAAGGGCCATGATAGCTAGACACCGCGCCTCACTCGGCTTGGCACTCGGCTTGATCTCACCAGCCTACCGCGCCGTTGCCGCCCAGGGCGTCCAAAGGGAGCACACAGCCCCTGCTCCCATTCGCCCCGACTCTCGGTTCACGCTCACGCCGACACAGAACATCTGGACATCGTTGCTTCTTGATAGCAGCACAGGGCGCATTTGGCAGGTCCACTTTGGGGTTTCCGACAGCTCATTTGCTGGTCGCCTCGCCCTGAACGAGGAGGCATTTGCTCCACCTGCAGCCGCACGCGTCGGCCGCTTCACACTTCAAGAAACGCAAAATATCTTCACTTTTCTTCTGTTGGATCAGGACGATGGCCGCGTCTGGCAAGTTCAGTGGTCGAATGATGCCGACAAACGAGGCGTCATGCGCCAGTTGTCGGAGCCGATTCGCTGACGCCACTTGCTGCCTAACGAGCAATTGCCTGCTGACGGCGCGCGCAGCTTAAGCGCGATCCGTTAGGCGCCATCCCGCGTGCCGACGGATCGATGTTCAACTCAAAGCCAGCGACTTGTCCGGCGGTCGGCAAAGGGCGGTCGCGTTGTCTTCAACCAACAGGGAGGACCCAATGTTACACGTTCGACTCTCCGCCATCACCATCGCTGGCGCGATTGTTACAACCATCATCGTGGGCGTCGTCATGGTCAGCCGTCCCGCCCGAGCACAATCGACCGGTAAGGCCGAGTGCACCGAACAAATCACTAGTCCGTCGAAAATGCAGGCTTGGATGAACCAGGAACTTGCGGCTGGGAGGACGCATTTTATCGCCTTCACCGCATTCTGCGCCTGGTAGGCTGACTGCTCGTGCGCACCAGCATCTCGCCCTTACGTCCATTGAAGCGACTGGTGGCAGACACTGCATGGGGCACTGGCGCTCTTCGCCGTCGGTGCTGAAGGCGATGGCGCCCAACAAGCGCTTGAAGCTGCCGGGCGTGCCGCCGCTCCGATTGTTACGGTATGTGAAGGATTGAGCGCATGAAGAACAAGCACATGGCGCCTTGGCCCAGTAACTACCTCACCCGCGAGGAAATGGCCGTCCTCGCCAAGCTGGTGGATAAAATCTCGACCGGCTATCGCGAGTTCTACCGGTTGCCGTTCCTGCAAGGCGCCGACACCGTGAGCCCCGGGGAACACGCGACGTTCGAGCGCCTCAGCCCGCCGGAACGGATTGCCTTCCTCGAAAATCTGCACGGCCAGCTCTTAGTCGAAATCGAACGAAAGGACGATAACGAGGAAGAAGACAACGGGTAGAGAGTTTGCCATTGTTTGCCGGTCAAACCCTGCCAATGCGGGAGCCCCTGCCGCTGCAAGCACAAAGCGGGAGCACAGTGTCATGCTCCCGCTTGCGTGTTTTGGCTTAGAAGGCTGCTGCTCTATCCACCTGAGCTACGGGCGCGGGATTATCTCACCCAACAACTTAGATCGCGTAGACAACTGGTCAACGTCGCGGCTCCCCGCTCAATCGTCTCAACGCGGCGCGGGCCTCGGTGACGTAAGGCTGGAGCTCAGGGTCCGCGTTACGCCACACGTCGGCGACAAAGCGGTAGGCGACGACCGCTTCGTCCCTCTTCCCGAGCCGCTCATCGACTCGGCCCCGTTCGAGTGGCCAAAACACGGTAGCCAACGGTACCGGCACCGTATTGTGCGGCTCGCGGTCCAGCAGCTCGGCGGCCTCCTGATCCCGCCTCCGCCGGGCGAGAAGCTGTGCTTTGCGTAACGCGTCGAGGACGCAATCGGGGCAGAGCGAGTCGGGAACCGTAGAAAACGCCGCCAGTGCCCCGCTCGTATCAGAAACGGCGAGGGCGCGGTAGACACGACAGCTCGCCGCCACGTAGCGCCAGAAGTCGCGGTCACTCGCCTTGCGAGCCGCGGCGCCCACCAGATCAGCTCGATGCGCCAGGTCGCGGATCGACGCCGTGTCGCCCGTCGCGGACCACCACCCCAGCGCGGTCGCCGCCGCAGGGTCGTTGGCCTGCCGCCACCGTCCGAAGACGCTGGCGGCGGAATCACGAGGCAGCGCGCCCACCGACGCGAGTTCCGAAAGGAGCACCGGGTCTCGGATCCCCACCGACGTGCCCGCAAGGGCTTGGTATGCCTGGCGCACGTGCCCCCGATACGCCAAGAAGACCGGCACCACCCAACCCGCGAACGAGGAATCCTGCGATTGATACCCGCGGCGAGGCAGCGCCAGGAGACGGGCGAGACGTAGGCCCGTTTCCGCGGAATCGGGCCAGCGGCGCAGGTGAAAGAGCGCTTCGAACAATGCGTCACCGGACACGGTGTCGAGCATCCGGGTCACATCGTCAGAGCTCACCCCTCGGGGATTCAACAGTTTGTCGAGGAGAGCGAGGCTCGTTGCCACGTAGGGAGCGGGACCGAGGGCGCGCTCTGCGGCAACGTAGCGGCGCGCCGACCCCGTGTCTTCGACTCGTAGCGACAGCTCGACAGCAGGCAGGTACGGCGGCGCGAACGCCGAATCCAGCTCGATGGCTCGCTGGTACGCCGCGAGGATCTGTTTCGCCGTGGTCGCCCTGGGTGTGTAGTTGTCATTGGCCATCTCTGCCCACAAGTACCAAGCTTCCGGGTCGTCTGGGTATCGGTGAACCGCCTCGTCGAGCGTGCTGCGGAGCCGCCGCATGAGCGGCCACTTGGACGCCTCCCCCCGGTCAAGCGCCCCCCATAGCGAGTCGGCCGCGACGAGCAGACTCTCGCGAGGCGCCAGGCCATGGTTGCGGGCCCCGGCACGCAGCTCATACGAAGTCCACGACGTGTCGCTCGTGCTCCACCACAGAGCCAGCGGAATGCGCCGAAGGGCGAGAGTAAAATTGCTGTCGATCGCGACCGCGCGTTGCGCATAGACCAGCGCTGAGTCCCAGCTCGCGTGCCGGTAGGATTGTTCGGCACGCAAGAACTCCTTGATGGCCGGAAAGGACGTCGAGCCCAGCGAGGTGAGACGCGCAGCGCCGATCGGCCGGGTGCGGCCGAGCTCACGCAGCAAGGCCACGCTCAGCGAGTCACCCAGTCGGTCCATGTGGGCGGCTGCATCACGCACCTCGACGTCGGCAAGTGTGCGGCCCGAGGCGACGTCGTAAACTGTCGCCGTCAAGCGAACCGAGTCCAGCCCTGCGGCCACCATGCTGCCGAATACAACGACACGCGCGCCGGTTTTGCGACCGAGGTCGGCCGCAGAAGTGGGATCGGCCCGCCCACTCCACCGCCGCACGACGACGCTCGGTGACACGGTCCGCAACGGGCCCGCCCCGTCGAGGTAGCGGGACAGCACATCCACCAGGCCTTCGTGCCACAGCTCGAGATGGGGCGCGAGCACGTCGAATGGCGCGACCGCAACGAGATCGGCGTCGAGGTGAGGTGCCGCCCGGGAGCGCAGCAGCACGCCAGCCGCTCCCGCAACGATTGCGACCGCGGTCAAACCCACAGCGATCCTGGCCCGCCTCGAAAGCGGATGCGAGATCAGCTCCCCATGCGCCGAGCCGATCGCGTCACGGAAGTCGGCGGCGGTTCGGAGCCTCGCGTTCGGATCCTTGGCCAACGCCCGCGCAATCACGTTGGCCACGTCGGGGGGCGTTTCGGGCCGAAGGTCGGTGAGGGGCTTCGGCGTGGCCGTCAGATGGGCCGCCAAGACCGCCTGCGCACTCGGCCCGGCGAATGGCGGGATCCCAGCAAGCATCTCGTAACCCACCACGGCGAGGGCGTAGACGTCCGCTCGGGCGTCGATGTTCCGGTCCCCGGCGGCCTGTTCGGGGGACATGTAGCCCGGCGTGCCGACGGCCAGCCCGGTATCGGTCAACCGCCCTCCGCTCCGAGCCTCCGCGAGCGCCCGGGCAACGCCAAAGTCCGTCAAGACCGCGTGGCCGCCTTGGAGCAGGATGTTCTCCGGCTTGATGTCGCGGTGAATCACCCCCTCCGCGTGCGCGAACGCTAAAGCGTCGGCCACTTCGTGGAGGATGCGGATCGCTTCCCCTACGGAGAGCTTGCCCTCACGCGTCAAGCGGTGTCGGAGCGACTCGCCCACCACGTACGGCATGACGTAGTACAGGAGGTTGTCTCTGGTGCCTGCGGCGAGCACGGGCAGGATGTTCGTGTGTTGCAGTTGAGCCGCGAGCGCCACTTCTTGCTGGAAGCGCGCAGCGCTGACTTCGCTGGTGAACTCAGGTGGGAGCACCTTCACGACGACCTGGCGGCCGAGCGAGGCCTCGGTGGCGAGGAAGAGACGGCTCATGCCGCCACCGCCCAGCTCCTTTTCGACCCGGTAGGCGTCACCGACCGCACGCTGCAGGCGAGCCAGAAGGTCGCCCATGGGGCTAAAATATGGTTCGGGCGCTCCTACGGCGAGCGACCGGCGGGCGGCGCCGGGAACCGCTGACTTGGTAGCTGGGACGCGAGTCCTTATCGTAGGAGCGCTAGGACGGCGGTCCGCCAGTCACCCAGAGGAGACCAAGATGCGCATCGCACCGCTCTTCACCTCCGCGCTGCTGGTCCTCGTCCTGCCCGCGAGGCAGGGAGGCGATCGGCCTACCTCCGACCAGCCGGATCGAGATCCGCCGAGCCGCGTCGGCCGGCTGAGCTACCTGTCGGGATCGGTCTCGTTCCGACCGGGCGACGTGGACGACTGGACCGCCGCGACGATCAACTACCCGTTGCACAACGGCGACCATCTCTGGACCGACAGCGACGCACGCGCCGAGATCACCGTCGGCTCGAGCGCCTTCCGCCTCGCGCCGCAGAGCGCGTTTGGATTCCTCGCGCTCGACGACCGGACCGTCCAAGTGCGTCTCTCGCAAGGGTCGCTGAACGTGCGCGTGCGCAACCTGGGCGAGAACGAGAGCCTAGAGATCGACACGCCGAGCGGCGCCGTATCCCTGCTCCGCTCAGGCGTGTACCGCGTGGACGTCGATTCGAGCGGCGACACCACCTCCGTCACGGTGCGCCGCGGCGAGGCCGAGGTGACCGCTTCGGGCTCGGCGTTCCCCGTGCATCCCGAGCAGACCGCGATGGTCGTGGGCGGGGATTCCCCGACCTACGACGTGCGGGACGCGATCCGCTCGGACGACTGGGAAGACTGGTGCGCCAGCCGCGACCGCCGGTGGGACGACGCGCGCTCGTCGCAGTACGTGTCGCGCGACGTGATCGGCTACGAGGATCTGGACGACAACGGTGACTGGCGCAACACACCGGACTACGGGGCGGTGTGGGTCCCGCGCACCGTAGCGACCGGCTGGGCCCCGTACCGCTACGGCCACTGGGCCTGGGTGGAGCCGTGGGGGTGGACGTGGATCGACGACGCCCCGTGGGGGTTCGCGCCGTTCCACTACGGACGCTGGGTGTACATCGGCGGCGGGTGGGCGTGGGTGCCGGGTCACGTCGTCGCCCGCCCGGTGTACGCGCCGGCGCTGGTCGTGTTCGTGGGCGGGCGCAACTGGAGCCTGGCGATCGGCGCCGGCGGCGGTGGTGGCGTGGCCTGGTTCCCGCTCGCGCCCGAAGAGCCGTACTACCCCGCCTATCACGTGAGCAACACGTACGTCCGGAACGTGAACGTGACCAACGTCAACGTCACGAACATCAACGTGACGAACGTCAACGTCACCAATATCAACTACCGGAACCGCCGCGCGCCGGACGGGGTCACGGTGGTGTCGAACGAGACATTCGTGAAGTCGCGTCCGGTGAACAGGAGCGTGATCGTTGTGCCGCGCGACCGGCTCGATCAGGCTCGGGTGGTGGGCTATGCGGCGCGGGTCACGCCCACCGAGCAGAGCGTCCTAGCGCGGTCAACGGTGGGCGAGGCGCGACGGCCCCCGGAGAGGGTCACGACCCGGGAAGTGATCGTCCGCCGGCAGCCTCCCGCGGCCCCGGTCCCGTTCGCGGCACGCGAGCAGGCGCTGCGCGCCAATCCCGGCCGCCCGCTCGACAACGCGACGATCCGGACGCTGCGGACGAACACGCCGAACGCGAACCCGCGTCCGTTCGTGCGGCCGGCCGCTCCGGAGCAACGCGGGCAAGCCCCTGCTCCGGCGTTGCGCCCCGCGCGCGAAGGGCTCCCGCCTTCGCGAACAATCCCACCGACGGTCGTAGCCCAACCTGAGCGTCGGAGGCCCTCGGCCCCCGTTACGGCGCCCGCCCCCGCCCCCGCCCCCGCCCCGACTCCTACGCCACAGGCCGCGCCGGGAGCGGACCAGCACCGGGACCGGCCCGACCGCGGCCGGCGGCCGGCCCCCACGGCACAACAGCCCACCGGGGACCAGGGACCGGCGCCGTCGGCGCGTCCAAAGCGTGGCGAGCGAGCGGCCCCCGCCCCCGCTCCCGCTCCCGCTCCGGCAGCCGCCCCGGCCCAGGCTCCGGACCGCAAGCGCGCCGAGCCGCAGCGCCAGCAGCCGGAGCGGCGGCCTCCGGCCGAGCAGCCGGCCAAAGAACGGAAGGCCGACCGGGACACGACGAAGGAGAAAAAGCCGGCGTAGATTACAGCCCGGGATGGAGACCAAGCGGAGGTACGAGCACCCGACGCCCCCCCCGACCGCCGGCACGGGGCCGGCGGCAGTCTCGCCCGAGCGGGCGCTCCGCGTGTTCACGCACCCCGACCGGAATCCCGGCGTCCCCCTCGATCTGGACCTGATCCGCGCGCTGCACGTGAACCGCAGCGCGGTCGAGCGTCGCGCGGCGACGATACCCACACGCCGCACCGTGAAGAAGGAATGGCAGGCCGCGTGGCTGCTGCGCGCGATCACCTGCATGGACCTGACCACGCTGCAGGGCGATGACACTTCCACCAACGTCCTGCGCCTCTGCGCCAAAGCGAAACATCCTGTTCGACCCGACCTCCTGGACGCGCTCGGCGCGCGTGAGCTCGGCGTCACGGTCGGCGCGGTGTGCGTCTACCACGCGTTCGTGCCGATCGCCGTCGAAGCGTTGCAGGGCTCGGGGATCCCCGTAGCGGCGGTGTCCACCGGATTCCCCGCGGGGTTGAGCCCCCTGCCCCAGCGCATCGAAGAGATCCAGGCCTCCGTGGCGGCGGGGGCGCGTGAGATCGACGTCGTGATCACGCGGGCACACGCGCTCGCCGGCGATTGGGAGGCGTTGTATGACGAAGTCCGCGTGTTCCGGGACGCTTGCGGCGCCGCCCACATGAAGGTCATCCTCGGCACGGGCGACCTGGCTACCCTCTCAAACGTGGCGCGGGCCAGCCAGGTGGCGATGATGGCCGGCGCCGACTTCATCAAGACGTCCACCGGCAAAGAGCCCGTGAACGCCACGCTGCCGGTCGGCGTCGTGATGACGCGCCAGATCCGCGATTACCACGAGCGCACCGGACACGCCGTCGGCTTCAAGCCTGCCGGCGGGATCCGCAAGGCCAAACAGGCGCTCGAGTGGCTCATCCTTATGAAAGAAGAGCTGGGCGATCGCTGGCTGCGGGCGGATCTATTCCGGCTGGGTGCCTCGGCGCTGCTCACCGACATCGAGCGCCAGCTCGAGCATTTCGTGACGGGGCGCTACTCGGCGGCGCACCGACATCCGATGGTATGACTTTGAGGGTCCCTGCAGCGGCGGCGAGCGTCGCGATCGTGCTGGGAGCCGTGCGAGCGGCCGGCGCGCAGGGCGCAGCGGCGGATACGTCGAGCGTCGCCGCCGCGCGCCGCCTGCTCGACGCGGCCGAGCGCGAGCTCACCATCCGGAGCGTGAAGGTCAATCGGGCGGGATGGATCGGCGAGAACTTCATCACGCACGACACCGAAGTGCTGGCGGCCGACGCCCAGGCGGAGGTCGCCCTGGCGATTAAACGTCTGGTGGACGAGGCGCGGCGCTTCGACGGCGCTGCCCTGCCCGCCGACGTCCGCCGACGTCTCCTCCTGTTGAAGCTGCAGCTCGCCGCCCCCGCACCGCCCGACTCCGTCGACGCGGCTGAGATGAGTCGCCTCGGCGCCGGGCTCGACGCCGACTACGGCCGCGGCCGGTACTGCAATCCCGCCCCTACGTCCTGCCGCAACCTGGACGACCTCGCGCGCGTCCTCGCCGAGTCGCGCAATCCCGATTCGCTGCTCGACGCCTGGCGCGGCTGGCACACCATCGGTGTCCCGATGCGCGACCGCTACGCCAGGTTCGTCGCACTCGCGAACGAGGGCGCGCGTGCCATGGGCTTTGCGGACGCGGGCGCCATGTGGCGTGCCGGATACGACATGCCGCCCGACTCGTTCGTGGTGGTGGTCGACAAGCTGTGGCAAGAGGTGCGACCGCTGTACGTGCAGCTCCACGCCTTCGTGCGCCGCCGCCTGGTGGCCCGCTACGGTCCGAAGCTCGTGCCCCCCGGAGGCATGCTCTCGGTCCAGCTGCTCGGCGACATGTGGGGCCAGGACTGGAGCAACATCGCCGACGTGGTGATCCCACCGGGCGCGTCCGGCTCCGGAGTGGATCTCACGGCGATCCTCAAGGCGCGGAAGGTTGCGCCGCTCGACATGGTGCGCACGGGAGAGCGCTTCTACGTCTCGCTCGGGTTCGACTCGCTGCCCGCGACCTTCTGGGAACGCTCGCTCTTCGTACGGCCCAAGGATCGAGACGTGGTGTGCCACGCGAGCGCCTGGTACATCGACGACCCGACCGACCTGCGGATCAAGATGTGCATCGAGCCCAACGCCGATGAATTCCGCACGATTCACCACGAGCTGGGCCACGACTACTACTTCCGCGCGTACAAGGATCAGCCGTTCCTCTACCAGGCGGGCGCGAACGACGGGTTCCACGAAGCGATCGGTGACGCCATCGCCTTGTCGATCACGCCACGCTACCTGAAGGAAATCGGCCTGCTCGACGCCGAGCCCCCGGCCACCGGGGACACGCTCGACCTGTTGCGCCTGGCGCTCGACCACGTCGCGTTTCTGCCGTTCGGGATCACGATCGACAAGTGGCGCTGGGAGGTGTTCGCCGGAAAGGTGACGCCGGATCAGTACACCAAACGGTGGTGGGAGCTGCGCGGGTCGTACGGCGGTGTGATGCCGCCCATCCCGCGGAGCGCGACCGACTTCGACCCCGGCGCCAAGTACCACGTGCCCGGCAACGTCCCGTACATGCGCTACTTCCTCGCGCAGATACTCGAGTTCCAGTTCTATCGGGCGATGTGCCGCGCCGCCGGATCCACTGGGCCGCTATATCGCTGCTCCTATTATGGAAGCAAGGAGGCCGGTCGGAGACTCAACGCCATGCTGCAGCTCGGCGCAAGTCGTCCGTGGCCCGAGGCTCTGGCCACGCTCACCGGTCAGCGCCAGATGGACGCGACCGCGTTGCTCGACTACTTCCAGCCGCTGATGGTCTGGCTCGAGCGCCAGAACAAGGGCGCCCCGGTGGAGTGGTGATGGAGCGCTCCGCACCGGTTGCCGAGATCTTCGAGACGATGGCCTACGGGCCCGCCCCCGAGAGCGACAAGCCGGCGCTCGAGTGGGTGGCGCGGCACGAGGGCCGCTTCGGCCTGTTCATCGGCGGGTGCTGGACCAAAGGATCGAACGGTCAAGCGTTCGACGTCATCAACCCGGCCACCACCGCGTCGCTCGCGCGGGTCACGCAGGCGGGACCAGAGGACATCGACGCCGCCGTGGCTGCCGCCCGGAAGGCCTTCCCCGCCTGGTCCGGGCTCTCCGGCCACGTGCGGGCGCGGCACCTGTACGCGTTGGCGCGCGCCGTCCAGAAGAACTCGCGGCTCCTGGCGGTGCTCGAGAGCCTGGACAACGGCAAGTCGATCCGCGAGACGCGTGACCTGGACATCCCGCTCGTCGCCCGTCACCTGTACCATCACGCGGGTTGGGCCCAGCTCGCCGACTCCGAGTTCGCGGGCTACGAGCCCGTGGGAGTCGTTGGGCAGATCGTGCCTTGGAATTTCCCGCTCCTGATGGTCGCGTGGAAAATCGCCCCTGCGCTCGCCGCGGGGAACACGGTCGTACTGAAGCCCGCCGAGTTCACGCCGCTCACCGCCCTCTGCCTCGCGGAGATTGCGCACGATGCCGGGCTCCCGGCGGGCGTGCTCAACGTGGTCACGGGCGACGGCCGCACCGGCGAGCTGATCGTGAAGCACCCCGACATCGACAAGATCGCGTTCACCGGGTCGACCGAGGTAGGCCGCATCATCCGCAAGGCCACCGCGGGATCGGGGAAGCGCCTCTCGCTCGAGCTCGGCGGCAAGAGCCCGTTCGTCGTGTTCGACGACGCCGACCTGGACAGCGTGGTCGAAGGCGTGGTGGACGCGATCTGGTTCAACCAGGGGCAGGTGTGCTGCGCCGGGTCGCGGCTGCTCGTGCACGAGGGGATCGCCGAGCGGCTGGTGACCAAGCTACGGGCACGAATGGAGAAGCTCCGCGTGGGCCCGCCGCTCGACAAGGCGGTCGACATGGGCGCGATCGTGGCCCCGGTGCAGCTCGAGCGGATCCGTACGCTCGTGAACACCGGCGTCGAGGAGGGGGCCACCCTGTGGCAACCCTCGTGGGCGTGCCCGACGGACGGCTACTTCTATCCTCCGACCTTGTTCACGAACGTTTCGCCGGCGGCCACCATCGCGCAGGTCGAGATCTTCGGCCCGGTGCTGGTCACGATGACCTTCCGCACGCCGGCCGAGGCGGTCGAGCTCGCCAACAACACGCCGTACGGACTCGCTGCGAGCGTGTGGACGGAGAACATCAACCTCGCGCTCGACGTGGCCCCGAAGATCAAGGCGGGTGTCGTCTGGATCAACTGCACCAATCTGTTCGACGCCGCGTCGGGATTCGGGGGCTACCGGGAGTCGGGGTTCGGGCGGGAGGGCGGGAAGGAAGGGATGTGGGAATACCTGAAGCCTGCCCTGAATCTGGGAGCGGGGAGCGGGGAGCGGGACCTTCCGAAGACGAAGCGAACCGCGGCTCGCAAGGCCATGGAGCGAACCGCTCCCCGCTCCCCGCTCCCGGCCATTGATCGGACTTACAAACTCTTCATCGGAGGCCAACAAGTCCGTCCCGACCAAGGCTATAGCCGGAAGATCTTGAGCCCGGCGGGCGCGCTCCTCGCCGAGATCGCGGAGGGGAATCGCAAGGACATCCGGAACGCGGTAGAGGCGGCCCATGCCGCGGCCGCGTGGGCGAGGACGAGCGGGCACAACCGCGGACAGGTTCTCTACTACGTGGCCGAGAACCTCGCGCAACGCGCCGACGAGTTCGGGGAGCGCCTGGCTGCCATGACCGGACGCGACGCGCGTGACGCCCGCCGTGAAGTGGAGGCGAGCATCGCGCGGCTGTTCTCGTACGGCGCCTGGGCGGACAAATATGACGGAGCGGTGCATCAGACCCCCATTCGGGGTGTGACCCTCGCCATGAATGAGCCGATCGGCGTGATGGGTCTCGCCTGCCCAGAGGAGTATCCCTTACTCGGCTTCGTGTCGCTCGTCGCTCCGGCGGTCGCCACGGGCAACACGACGATCGCCATTCCCTCTGAAGCGCATCCGCTCGCGGCCACCGAGCTGTACACGGTGCTGGACGCGTCGGACGTGCCGGCCGGCGTGATCAACATCGTCACCGGGGCGAAAGACGCGCTCGCGAAGGTCCTCGCCGAGCACGATGATGTCGACGCCGTGTGGTACTTCGGGAATCACGCTGGGGCGACGGAGGTCGAGCGGGCGTCGGCCGGAAACATGAAGCGGACGTGGGCGGAATGGCATGCGCGAGACTGGATGGACGCGCGGCAGGGAGAAGGCAAGGAGTTCCTGCGAGAGGCGACTCAGGTGAAGAACATCTGGATACCGTATGGGGAGTAGGAAAGGCAAGGGCTAGATGTAATTTGGCGGCGGTTCCACGCCCGTTTACGGGCCGGTGCCGAGCCGCGCGTTGACTCGCGCACTCCGAGCCGCATGACGTTGGGGTGAACAACCTCTTTGTACGCCGAGCAGCGCTTTAATATCGGTCGTGGTAGGCTACCCACCCTTGAGTGTCGTCCGGGTCCTCGTCCCGCCCCTTCGGAACGAGATCGAGGTAGTTGTACGCGGTGTTGAGCATATCGATGCCACGCGCGTAAGACGAGTACGTGTGGAACACCGCGCCACTCGGATCGCGATAGAACACGCTCACTCCTTCACGGTCGGACATGCCCGGGACGATCGTGCCGTAGTTGTACAGCGCCTTCCCGCCCTTCACCTCGTCCGGGCGGAACGACACCTGGTAGTCGTAGTTGAAGTCGCTCGGCGCCGAGGAGACCCACTTGAAGCTCCACCCCATTCGCTGCTTGAACCGTGTGATCTTGGCGAGCGGGGCGCGCGAGATCGCGACGAAGCTGGTATCGCGGTGCTCCAGGTGGACGATTACCGCGTTGAAGTTGTCGGCCCAGAAGGAGCAAGATGGGCATCCCTCGTCCCACTCCGGCGGGAACATGAAGTGATACACGACGAGCTGGCTCCTGCCCTGGAACAGGTCGGCGAGGGATTCCTTCCCGTTCGGCCCGTCGAAGGCGTAGGGCCTATCGGCTTTCTCCCACGGGAGGGCGCGGCGCTGCCGGCTCAGCGCGTCGCGCTGGCGCGTGAAGGCCTTTTCCTTCTTGAGAAAGCGCTTGCGCGCCGCGAGCCACTTGTCGCGCGACACCACGGGGTGGCGGGGGGTGCCGCTCTTCGGCTTAGCCATATCGTCTTCGCTCCGTGACGGGGATAGCGCCGGGCCAACGGCGCCGCTAATATTCTACCAATCGGTTGAATACTACACGGACGAGCGGAGCCCGCCAGCCCCTCCTGGATCGAGTGTACGGTGCGATCGCGGATCCCACGCGGCGCGCTATTCTCGCCGTGCTCGCCCGCGGCGACGCGAACGTCGGGACGCTGGCCGGGCGTTTCCCGATCAGCTTCAACGGCGTGTCCAAGCACGTGAAGGTCCTGGAGCGCGCGGGCCTGGTGACACGCACGGTCCGCGGGCGTGAGCACCGGCTGCGCCTGAACCCCGCCCCGCTGCGCGAGGCGGTGCGCTGGCTGGCACATTACCGCGCCTTCTGGAATACCCGGCTCGATGCGCTCGAGGCGCTGCTCCGCGAGGAGGAGCGCGGCCACGGCAGCGCGGGTCGCCGATGAGCACTCGGGCGGAGTCCGACGTCCTGGTGGTGCGTCGGTTGCTGCCCGTGCCGCGCCAGCGCGTGTTCGCCGCGTGGCTCGACCCCGAGAGCCTGGCGCGTTGGATGTGCCCGGGTCAGATGACGCGCGCCACGGCGGAGGTGGACGCGCGCGTGGGTGGCAAGTTCCTCATCGTGATGCATCACGGCGACCTGAGCCACGAGCACCGGGGCGAGTATCTGGTGATCGAGCCCCCGTCCCTCTTGTCTTTCACGTGGATCTCGGCCGCGACCGATCACCAGCCCACGGTCGTGACCGTCGAGCTGCAGGAGCGTGGCGGCGGCACGGAGCTGACGCTCACGCACCAGCGGCTGCCGCGGGCCAGGATCGGTGCCCACCGCAGCGGCTGGACCGACATCGTGCGGAAGCTCGAAGTGGAGTTAACGGCCTCAAAATGAGAAGGGCCAGGACTCGAGATCCTGGCCCTCCACTGTGCCTATGCCGCCAGCCGTTTCGGATCCGGTGGAGCGGGTTTCGCCTTCACGAGCTTCCAGCGGTTGCAGATTGGGCAGCCCAGGTAAGTTCGACCCATCCAATCGGTCTCATATTGCTGCAGATGGCGGCAGTGTTTCTTCCTGATGGCCATCGAGCCTCGCCGGAACGAGAGACCGCTATAACCGCCGAGCCCACGCGTGGGTTCCCGGGCGCCCTACCCCGTTTCGCTCTGGGGCGGTAGGCTCATAGGAGTATCGCCGCACCGCCTACGCGAGGGTCCCGTCATGCGTGTCGTCCCCTGGTCACTTTGTGCACCTTTCGCCGCCGCCTCCATCCTGGCCGCCCAGGCGCCTCAGATCACACCTGCAGGCGATCCCTCGATTCAGGCGGACACTATTTACAAGCTGGCGGTCAAGGCGTCGGACCATCCCGACGAGGGCTCCGTGTTCCTGTTGGACGACGGGGTGGTCCGGGTGGAGGCGGACGGCCGGGGCAGCCGAACCTACCGCCAGATCGTGCAGGTCCTCACCCGAGAGGCCGCGGAAGCCTGGGGCGAGCAGTCGTACTCCTACGTGAGCTCGCGCGAGCGATTCACGCTCAACTGGGCCCGCGTGGTTCGGCTGGATGGGAGCGTCATCAGTCCCGCACCGATGCACGAGCAGGAATCCTCGGCCCCGGCGGCCGCGGTGGACCCAGTGTATTCGGACGTGAAGGTCCACCGCATCACGCTCGCGGGAGTCGAGCCCGGGACAATTGTCGACTTCAGCTACACAGTCGAGACGCTCCAGCCGATCATGCCCGGAGACTTTCACTTCTCCTGGTTCGTGACCAACAGCCGGCTCACGCGCCGCTCGCGCTACCTCGTAGATGCCCCCGCCGGCCTTGCGCTACGGATCAAGGAGCGGAATCTCACGTTCCCGCGCCGGACCACCGACGTGCCGGCCGGCCGGCGTGTGTACGCATGGGCCACGAGCGAGGTACCCAAGGTGGAGCTGGAGCCGTTCGCAGCGGACTCGAACGGGATCGTCCAGAGTATCACGATCTCCGCTCCGCTCAAGTGGGACGACGTGGCGCACTGGTACGCCGGTCTGGCGCGCGACCGCTACGTCTTGACTCCCGGCCTCGATTCGGCGATCGCCCTGATCGAGGCTGGCGCGACGACCCCCGATGACTCACTTCGCCGGCTGCACCGCTGGGTGGCGCAGGATTTCCGCTACGTCTCGCTCTCGCTCGGGATCGGGGGGTTCCAACCGCGGCGGCCGGCCGATGTGCTCCAATCGAAGTTCGGGGATTGTAAGGACAAGGCGACCCTGTTCATCGCCGTGGCGGCGCGACTGGGCGTCCGGGCCTTTCCGGTGTTATTGAATGCCGGCGGGCGGGTGGACCGCTGGCTGCCCTCGGCGGGCGTGTTCGATCACATGATCGCGGCCGTCGAGCGGCCCAAGGCCTCATACTTGTATCTCGATCTCACGGCGGAATTCGTCCCGTTCGGCGCGCTGCCGATGGCGGACCAGGGCGAGTTCGGGCTCGTGGTGCATCCCGACGGCCGCAAGGAAGAGGTCACCCTCCCGGAAGACTCGGTCGGCGCCAACGTCGAGCAGGTCTCCATCGTTGGTGAGCTGTCCGTGGACGGCATATTCCGCGCTAGGTTGAGCGACACGCCTAACGGGACGTATCAATATCCCCTGCGCCGCATGTTCTCCAAGCCCTTGACGGCCACGCAGCGCGCCCGGTTCACGGAAGCGTTCGCGAACGCCCTCTACCCCGGAGCGACGGGGGATAGTCTCGAGATGTTTGACGGCCGGGATTTGGAGGCCGTGCCACACGTCACGGTCGTGTTGCGGCACGACCATGCGGCGCCCACGTCGGGCGATCGCGAGATCTTCACGCTGCCGATCAGCGACCTGACGACGACGGCGGTCCTCGCCACGCTCGAAGGCCGCGGCCCACGGCGGTTCCCGATCGACGTGGGCGACGTGGTGGGTCCGCGGGAGCTCATCCAGGAGCTCGACCTCACGCTGCCCAAGGGATGGCAGGCCGAGCTGCCACCGGCCGTGTCGGCGGTGAGCGCGTTCGGAACGTACCGATCGGAATACGCCCAGAACGGGCGGGTGCTCCATGTGATGAGACGGTTACGCGGCAACACGGGAATCCTGCCGCCCGATCGCATCGGCGACCTGATCGACTGGCTCAAGGCCAGGTCGAAGGACGACGTGCGCTTCATTGTACTGCGGCGGAGTTGAGTGGACGAGGGCGCGCCTCAACCAGCCGTCAGATACTTCTCCTCCCAGGCGATGCTGAACAGCCCGTCGCAGCTCGGGCACCGCATCTCGACGGCGTAGCCCGTGATGGGAGCGCGCGCGCGGCAGGCGGGGCACACGCCGTAACGCGCGTGCCAGCCGGCCGGCGCCGCATCGGCATCGCGCGGACGGGGGACGACCGTCCAGTGTCGCGGCCGATTGCTGAGCGTCTCCACGTAGTGGCGCGGCACCCGCACCTGCTCGCGGCGCGGCACCTGGAGAACCGCTTCATCCGGCGTGAGGCGCACCACGCGGTACCAGGCGCCGCGTCTCAAACCACAGCTCAAGTCGGCGTTGAGTCGCGCCCATTGGCCTGGTAGCGGGTGGGATCGGGTCATGTGGCACAAGGTGAGGGTGGAAGGCGGGACTGTCAATCAGCGGCGGGCCCAGAGGGAGCCGGGAGGTGGCACAATTCGGAACGCCGGAGCGGATGTCGAGTGCTCTTACGACGCTCTGTTCGCCTGCCCGGCGCGCGCGAGGGCCGGACGCATCACCTCGGCCTCCCACGCGCGAGCGGCCACCTGCCACCGCCCATCGCGGCCCGACCGAAGGATGGTCCCTACGTTGAGTGAGTACCACGGCTCGCCTCGTCCGGGAAGGTAGATGTATCCCGGAGACGACGAAGCCGCCGGGTCATACCCGTAGTAGAGCACGTATGCGAGCTGGGCCTCCCGATCTCCGAAAAACTGCACGTAGAACGACACTTCGCAGAGGCGCAACCGCGTTTGGGGCTTCGCGACCACGACGCTCGAGGCATCGAGAAAGGCGCCGCCCCACGGACCGAACTGAAAGCCGAGTGCGACGGAATCCACGATCTCGATCGGCCTTGCGAGACCGTCACAGGTGAGCGTAATAAGGACGCTCTTCCCCTTTGCCCAGGCCGGCAACGGGTTGGTCACGGAAGCGAGGAGGAGCGTCAGGACGAGGACGATGGGGTGCCTCATGGACGGCTCGTATCGGGGTCGAGGATTGATCATTGAACACTGAAGCGACGACAACGTGCCGCGACCTGACGTCGCCTAGGGCATGACAGCGTCCCACTGGGCCCGCCTGAAGGTCGAAGGGTCGTACCCCTTACGCCGTGGTGCCTGGTATTCCGTCAGCGCGTTCGTGAAGGACGAGGTGGTCGTCCGCCTCGGCCGGGCATGGGTGAGCGTGCCCTGGTCGGTGGTGGAGCTGGCCGGGACGGCGCCCCGCCGCTGGACCATCGTGCCGCGACCAGCGAATGCCGTGCTGCTTCCGGAAGACTGGGGTGCGCAATACGCCGTGTGCCCGCAGTGCTCTCATCGCGCGCCCCTGCGTGGCGCGCCGGCGACCATGCACTGTCCGCGCTGCAACCGACTCTCCGCGGTCGCGTGGGACGAGGCCTACCTGGGACGGAAATAAAAAGATGCTCTGCCGGTCTGTCAGTACGGATGGAGCACCTTGACTCGTGCTTCGAGATCAGCCGGCTCGGTTTCGACCAGGTGGCCGAGGGGCGTGACGTAGACGCGCACGGTGGGTGCTCCCGGGATGCGGGTGGGTCCGAATGCGAAGCGCCACACGCGCGGGTGTCCCGGCAGCTCAGGTGCGCCCTGCCACAGCAACACGGTGGATTGCCGGCCCATCTCGGGTGGGGGGTCACCGAGCAGGTTGCCCACAGTGAAACGGGCGACAGCCCAGGACGCTCCGACCAGCAGGGCGGCGCCGAAGGCAGCCATCACCGTGAGCCAGAATAGACGAGCCAAGCTGGATTCCTCAGTCGGGGCGCCGGGATTTGAACCCGGGACCTTCTGGTCCCAAACCAGACGCGCTACCGGACTGCGCTACGCCCCGAACTACTAGACGCACCAGACGCACAGGCGCACAGGAAAAACCGATCAACAACCTAAGACGGCTCTCAACAACCTAGCGACGCGGCGCCAAAAAGCCACGCGCGGGGTACCAGACGGCCATGACACCCAAGCCCTCGTCACGTCCGAAGCGGACGGTCCCAGCCGCGCTCGACGACCACGTCCGCATCGTTCCCCTCTTCGTCCCCAAGGACCTGGTCGCCACGGCGCCCGGGATCCTCGCCCCGCCGGGGCCCGAGCTCACCTATCGCGGCGGCCCGCTCATGAGCGCGGTCCAGGTGTTCACCGCGTTCTGGGGACAGGCGTGGAACGCCACCGCCCAGCAGAGCGTCATTACCACGGTGAACGATTTCTTCCGATTTATTGTCGCAAGCGCCTACGTCGACCAGCTGAGCGAGTACAACACGCCCGAGTACACGATCGGACGCGGTCGCGTCGCGGAAACCCCAACCGTGACCGCGTCCGAGCCCGGCACGAACGTAACCGACACTGCCATCCGTGCGATGCTCCAGGGGCAGCTGTCAGGCAAGACCGCGTTCCCCCCAGCCGGCCCCAATGCGCTGTACTTCGTCTTTCTTCCGCCCGGCGTGTCGGTCGTGGCGGGCGGCGACCGATCGTGCCAGGCGTTCTGCGGGTACCACGACCACATCAACTCGAAAATCTTCTACGCCGTCGTCCCCTACCCTAACTGCGCGGGCTGCCTCGGCGGCATCGGGCCGCTCGACGCGCTCACCTCGATCTGCTCTCACGAGCTGGCCGAGGCCATCACCGATCCGATCCCCCCGCAAGGGTGGTACGACGACAACCAGGGCGAGATCGGGGATATCTGCGCGTGGCAGAACAAGAAGCTCGACCGCTACGTGGTGCAGCTCCTCTGGTCCAACAAGGCCAAGGCCTGCGTCTGAACGCTCACTTCGGGCGCCGCACCAGCACTTCCACGAGTGCTCGCACCGCCCGGCCGCGATGCGACACGCGATGCTTGGCCGGCAGCGGCGCCTCGCCGAACGTCATTCCCAGCTCGGTCGAAAAGAACAAAGGATCGTAGCCGAACCCGGCGGTCCCGCGCGGCTCGCGCAGGATCCGCCCCTCGCACGTCGCCTCGACGAGCTGCGGCTTGGCGAGCGGCGTCTCGAGGTACGCCACCACGCAGCGATAGCGCGCGGTGCGGCCTTCGTCGGGCACGGCCGCCAGCCGCTCGAGCAGGAAGGCGTTGTTGGCCGCGTCACCCGCTCCGGCTCCGTGCATCTGCGCCCACCGTGCCGAAAAGACGCCCGGAGCACCCTCGAGCGCATCCACCTCGAGGCCTGAGTCTTCGGCGAGCGTCGGCACGCCGGCGCGCTTGGCGAAATAGCGAGCCTTCGCGACCGCATTTTCGGCGAAGCTCGTCCCGCGCTCCAAGTCGGGCTCGTCCGGTAAGCGCTCGAGGAAACGATCCGGCGGGAACGCGAGGTCGAACGGGAGGCCGGCGAACAGATCGCGCATCTCCCGAATCTTGCCCTGGTTGCGAGTGGCGATGAGCAGCTTCATCGTCGACGGAGACGCGGCGCTCGTCATGGCTTGGCGGCGCGTCGCAGCCGGGCGATCAAGTCCGTCGTGGAATGACCCTCGACCAGCGGCACCCGCACCACCCGCCCGCCCCATCCCTCAACCTGGTCCGCCCCCACGATGGCGTCGCGAGCGTAATCCGCTCCCTTCACGAGCACGTCCGGCCGGAGACGCTCGATCAGCGCGAGTGGCGTCTCCTCGTCGAACAACACGACGCAGTCCACGGCGGCGAGCGCCGCGAGCAGGCGGGCACGCTCCACGCCCGGCACCAGGGGTCGGTCCCCACCCTTCTGCAGGCGGCGCACGGACGCGTCGCTATTCACGCCCACGACCAGCGCCGACCCCTCACGACGCGCGGCCTCGAGCAGCGCCACGTGTCCCACGTGCAGGAGGTCGAACACGCCGTTCGTGAATACCACCGGGCCACCATCGGCTGCTCGCTGTCGCCAGTGGACGGCGTCCGACAGCGACCGGACCTTCTCAGTCGCGCTCACTCGCCTCTTCCTGATCCACCGTGACGCCGGCTTGCAGCGCCCACTTGAGCAGCGGAGGGGTCACGAGCGTCGTCGCGACCACCACGAACAGAATCGAGCTGAACAGCCGGTTCGAGAGGATCCCCGCCGTCAGCCCGATCTGGGCAAAGATCAGCCCGACTTCGCCGCGCGGGGCCATGCCCACTCCTACCGCGCGCCGGTTGAACCGCAGCCACGGCACCGTCCACCCGCTCGCGAGCTTCCCGATCACGGCGATCACGAACAGCGTCCCCCCGATCGCCAACGTCTGATGATTCTCGGCCACGAAGGGATTCCACACGCGCAGGTCGACCGCGGCGCCGATGCTCAAGAAGAAGATCGGCGTGAACACATCCGCCACCGGCTTGATACGCTCCTCGATCAGGTCGAACTGGTTCGTCTCCGACAGGATCAGGCCCGCCGCGAACGCGCCGATGATGAGCGCCGTACCGGCCCGCTCGGCGGCGACGCAGAGCAGCAACAGGAAGGCAAACGCCGACACGACCAGCACTCCCCGCACCCGCATCCGGTCCACGAGGCCGAAGAGCCGCGGCGCGAGCCGCAACCCGATCCAGAGCGCCAGAAACAGGAACGCCACCGCGACACCGAACACCCGCAGCGCACCCGACAAGCTGAACGCGGCGCCGGCCGCGAGCGCCGACACGACGCCCAGGATCACGAGGCCGAGCACGTCGTCGATTACGGCGGCGCCCAGGATGAGGCGCGCCTCGAGGCTGTGCAGCACGCGCAAGTCCTTGAGCACCCGGGCCGTGATCCCGACCGACGTCGCCGTGAGGGCGGCGCCGACAAAGACGGCGGTGGACAGCGGGTCGGCGACGGTGTGCTCGTAGCCGTGCCAGCCGGAGCGCCAGTAGAGAAAGCCAAGCACGAAGGGCACCGCGACCCCGACGGTGGCCACCGCGCCGGCCGCCGGTCCATTGCGGATCATCGCTTTCAGGTCCGTCTCGAGCCCGATCTCGAACAGCAGGACGACGACGCCGACTTCCGCGAGCAGCCGGAAGATCGGTGTGAGCGGATCGTCGGGGGCCGTCGGGATCACCTTGAGCAACCCCGCCCCGAGGACGATCCCGGCCAAGAGCTCACCCATCACCGCCGGCTGTCCCATCCGCTCGAACGCCTCGCCGGCGAACTTGCCGACCAGGAGCATCACCGCGAGGACGGCGAAGAAGCGCGCCACGTCGAGGTCGCCCGCCGCGCCGAGGAGGAGCGGGAGACCCGCGGCGAGCGCCCGCCGGCCGGAGGACGCGCTAGAGGGGCTGCGTCGCCTTAGGATGGAAGTTGAAGGTGTGGTTGAAGAGCGGCAGGTCGACCGTCTCCGAGTATTGGGTCTCGATCACGATCTCCCGCGGCGACGCGCGACGGACGATTCGGATCTGCTGGGCCTCGGCTGGGACCCCGATGTCCTGCGCCGCGGCCTGGATGCGCCGGCGGATGGTGCCGTCGTCGAGCGATGGCGCCAGCTGGGCCTGCGACTGCATCTCGTCGAGCAACCGATAATACCGGAAGAAGAGCTCCCCGATGTTGACTCCGTAATAGAGCGCGCCGACGAAGACGAGCAGCGAAAAGAGACAGCCGAGCGAACTCGCGCCCCGGCGATCGAAGGGCGAGCGCCCGCGCATCACCATTGCGATTGGGCCCCGTCGACCAGATCCTGGACCAGCTTCTGGAGCGCGATCTTGCGACCGTCGGCCTCCTGCGGCGGCGCGTAATCACCGACTTCGCTCAGCCCCTGTCGCTGCCACAGGGTTTTCCCCTCGCGCTGATTGAGGATCTCGACGTCGACGGTGATCTGCACCTGCCGCCGCGTCACGTCGGTGCGGCCGGCGCCGGCCTGAATCGAGATCGGCACGTCCGGGTCGTAGCGAACCACCTTGCCGCGCACGACGGCGTCGGCGCTGTTCTCGCCGGCGGGCCGGAGCCCGAGCCGACCCTGAAACGCCTCGAGCACGGCATCGTTCACTTCCTTGGTGAGCGCGGGCTCGGCGGTCTGGTTGTCGAAGGGCAGAATCGCGACGGTCTTGATGTTCGGGAGCCCGCCGCCGTGGAATCCGTAGAGACAGCTCGAGAGAGAGAGGGCGAGCGCGCTAACGACGCCCGCGCCAAATCGCGGGATCGAACACTGCGGTCGTGTCCACCGAGACCACCGAGAACTCAAAACGGGCCCGCCCTTCCGGAAAATCGATGCGGGCGCTCGCCGGCTTCCCGTGGACGTCGAGCTCCGTCCGGCTGCGCGCCTGCACCTTGCCCTGCTGCCGCCACTCGGCCTCGAGAACACCGGGACTGCTCCGAGTCTGCCGGTAATCGAGCGTGTCCTCGCCCTGCACGAACCGCCAGATCTGGAACGTTCTCCCGGAATCGGGGCTGCCGCCGCGGAACACCGCGGCGTCCGCTCTCGGCGACCGCACGATGCCGAGACCCGCCCACAACATCCGCACCGCAGGCACGAGCGAGCGGAAGTTTTGCTCCGGGTCCGCCCAGATCGTGGAATCGCCCACTACCGCCGCCGCCCCGGCGCCGAGCCCCAGCGGTCCTACGTAATCGAACCGTAACGAGTCGGGCGGCGCAATGCGTGCCTGCCCTCGCCCGCCCCAGCGCTTCTGGTCGTCCTGATACTTCCACCGGAAGCGGATCGCCATGTGGGAGGTGGGTTGGGTGGCGCCCGCCCACACGACCGCACTGTCCCGGTTACCCGCCGCGAGCGGCCTCGGCACGAGCGGAGCGAGCCGAGGGCAACCCGCCAGCACAGCACACGCGCCAATGTAGACGGGCGCTTTCCGCCGGTCAAGCAGAAAACGTTGCAGTCTCAACAGTTAACCCTGAAGTAGGTGTTCAGCGGTGAACGCGCCTTGCCGCCCCGATCGCCCTACACGCGGACCGGATCGGGAATCGGCTTGAGCAGGTCGACGACATGGTCCGGGATGCGGGTCAGCGTGTGTTGATGCGTGAGCGAGACGAGCGACGTCACGCCGGTGGCGAGGAGCTCGCCCGTCGCCGCGCGCTCGACGGCATACCCGAATGTGACGCGCCGGGACGCGAGCTCGCGCACCCAGGAGCGGACGAGAACCAGGTCGTCGTAGCGTGCCGCGCCACGGTACCGCACGCTCACCTCGGAGACGGCGAGATAGACGCCCTGCTGCTCGAGCTCCTTGTAGCTCAAGCCCGTCTCGCGCATCAGCTCGGTGCGAGCGCGATCAAACCAGATCAGGTAGTTGGCGTGATACACCACGCCCATCTGGTCCGTCTCGGAATAATTGACGCGCAGGGTTATCGAGGTGATCACGGCGAGGCAACATCCACGCGCGGTCTCGAAAAGTCAAATGGGACAGGCGCTTGCGAGCCTCCGCCTGCATTCCTAGCTTGGGGCCGTGTCTCCCCCACCCTCACGCGTCCTCGTCGTCGCCGACGCTCATCTTGGACACGCTCCCGCCGCGGTCGGCACGCTTTTCCATCGCTTCATCGACCACGTCCCGGACCTGGGAGACGCGCTCGTCATCAACGGCGATCTGTTCGACTTCTGGTTCGAGTACGGCGCCGTGATTCCGCGGCGTCATTTCGGCACCGTCGCCAAGCTCCACGCGCTCCGGGGTCGCGGCATCCCGATCACGTTCGTAGGCGGGAACCACGACCGCTGGGGCGGCGATTTCCTGATTCACGACCTGGGGATCGCGTTCTACGCGGGCGAGGCCGAGGTGGAGCTCGCCGGCCGGCGCGCGTTCGTGGCCCACGGCGACGGGCTCACCGAGCAGCACTGGAGCGCACGGCTGATGCATCGCGTCACCCGTCACCCCGCGACAATCCGCGCCTTCCGCATGCTGCATCCCGACCTCGGGTTCTGGGTGGCGCACATGCTGTCACGCCGGCTGGCGGACAATACGCGGGACCGGGCGGTGCTCGATCGCGCGGAGCGGGCGCAGGCGGAGTACGCCGCGCAGCTGCTCGGCCGGCGACCGGATCTCGATCTCGCCATCCTCGCGCACACGCATCGCCCGGCGCTCCTCCAGCTGCCGAACGGCAGAGCGTATGTCAATCCGGGGGCGTTTTTGGACGGTGGGAGGTACGCGGTGGTGACGACGAGCGGCGTCGAGCTTAAGACGTTTACCTGAGGCGTCAACCCAGCGGCACCACCTCGACGTGCTGTAGTTTCTCTCCGAGGAATTTCGCCCCCACCTTGCGGAAATGCGGCTCATCGTCCGACACCACGAAGCGGTGCGTCGGGCGCTGGCTGGGCGAGGCCGCGAGGTCACGCTGCGCCAGGTCCCGCGCCACCACGCGCGCGGTCTCCTCGGCGCTGTCGACGAGCCGCACGCCGGGACCGAGCACCCGCGCGAGCAAAGGCTTGAGGAGCGGGTAGTGTGTGCACCCGAGCACCAGCACGTCGACACCGGCCCGCTGCAACGGCTCGAGGTACTCCCGCGCGATGAGCTCCGTCGCGGGATGGTCGAACCACCCTTCTTCCACGAGGGGGACGAACAGCGGGCAGGCACGCGCGCACACTTGGGCGTCCGGCCGCAGCCGCTTGATCGCCCGCTCGTATGCCCCACTCGCGATGGTGCCGGCCGTGCCGATCACGCCGATGTTTCCGGACTGCGTACCCTCGACGGCCGCGCGGGCGCCCGGCTCGATCACGCCCACCAAGGGAACCGGCGACCGCTCCAGGAGATAGTCCAGCGCCTGCGCGCTGATCGTATTGCACGCCACGACCAGCGCTTTCACGCCACGGCCGAGCAGGTAGGCCTGGATCTCGCTCGCGTACCGTCGCACTGTGTCGGGCGACTTGGGTCCATACGGCACGCGGGCCGTGTCACCGAAATAGATGACCGATTCGTGCGGCATGTGCTCGAACACGGCGCGGGCGACGGTGAGGCCGCCGATGCCGGAGTCGAAGACGCCGAGCGGTGCCGCGTTCACCGGGACAGGGGAAGGCTGACGCCCACACCGAGCCCCCCCCCCCGACCCCCTGCGCCGTCAGGGAATGCCCGGATCTTCAGGTCCTTGGGAAAGTCCTGCAGGTGTGCCGAGACGAACGCCTCGGCACCGGAGAAGAAGTGATTGAAGATCCACAACACGAGCCAGTCCTGCACTTCCTGCCGCTTGGCTCCGAGCGTCGGCCAGTTGGTCTCTTTGAGGTAGTGATACTCGGACTGGGCCTTCAGCGTCATCATCGCCGTGACGCCCTCCCAGGTCGCGAACAGCGCGCCGGTCACGCGCCGGCCGGTGGCCGCCTGACCCCAACCGGGCAGGAGGAAGGACCGGAGGAAGGCACCCATCGGATGCATGCGATGCGTGGTGTCGGTCGGCACGACCGTGGCGCCCGTGGTGATGATAGGGGGGGCGGGACGAGCGGTATCGGGCTGCTGAGAGGCTAGACGGGTAGACGGATAGACGGTCAGCAGGAGCGCGAGGGCAGCTCCGCGAACCGTCGAACCGCCTCCTTGTCTGACCGTCTGGTTCATCGCGCCACCAGCACTTTCAACCGAGCGGGATCCACGCGCACGGTGCACTCCCGCGTCGCCGGCTCGCGCAGCTCTCCGTCGAGGTGCAAGACGAGCGGCCCGTCGAGCGATCGAATCGTGACCTCGCGCGTTTGGAACAGGGCGACCTCCCGCATGGTGCCGTGCGTTCCGCGCATCACGCGCGGCACGGCCAGGAGAAAACGGGGCAACGATACGCGCCGGATCAGACAGACATCCAGGCGACCGTCGCCCGGGAGCGCCTGCGGAGCGAACCGGTAGCTCCCGCCGGCCGTGGTGCCGTTGCACACCTCCACCATCATCATGTACCCCGTTTCCGAAAATCCGCGCGCCCGCACTTCGAAGCGCGGCGGGCGAAACCGGGCAAAGGCGCGGAACACCGGTACAAAATAGGACGCGAAGCCGGACAGCCCCGGCATGCCGTTCCGCACCCGCACGACCTCGGGCCCGAAGCCGAACCCGACGCTGTTCACGAAGTACTCTCCGCACGCGCGCCCGGCGTCGAACGTCGTGGTCTGAGCCGTGACCAGCCGCTGCACCGCCTGGACGGGGCTGTGCCGGTACACCCCGGTGAGCTTGGCGAAGTCGTTCCCCGTGCCGATGGGGACGACCCCCAGGACGGTGTCGCCGCCGTGCTCGAGCAGCCCGTTCGCCACTTCGTGCACGGTCCCGTCGCCCCCGACGGCCACGACGCAATGGGCGCCCGCGCGGGCGGCCCGCCCCGCCAGCTCGGCCCCGTGACCGGGGCCGTCCGTCCGCGCCACCTCGACGGACCATCCCTGGCGGCGAAACTCTCGCGCGATCGGGTCCACCGCGCGCGCCGCCGCGCCGCGCCCGGCAGCGGGATTCACGACCACATGGGCGTGGATCAGAAGCACCCATTATAAAGCCGACGCCGAAGCTGCGCACAGTGGCTCCGCACGTTGCCCGCGCCTGCACCGGCTCCTACATTGGCGTCCCATGTCCGTTCCGATCGGGTCCGGTGGGGCACGCCGGTTCGACGACGACGAGGTGTCCCGGATCCTCGAACGTGCTGCGGAGCTACAACACCGGGCGCCCCTCGCGCCGCGGGAGACCTCCGGCCTGACGCTCGCGGAGCTCGAGCAGGTGGCCGCCGAAGCCGGGATCGAACCGCAGCACGTGCGTGACGCCGCGGCCGCGCTCGAGCGCGATGCTCCCACCACCCTCGCCGGTGGCCGAGCCCTCCTCGGCGCCCCGATGCGCCTCGAGCTCGAGCGCGTGGTCGACGGAGAAGTACCGCCGGGAGCGTACGAGGCCCTCGCCGAAACCATCCGCAACACGATTTCCAGCCCGGGCCACGTCTCGACGCTCGGAAAGAGCTTCGAGTGGAACTCCGCCAATCCCCAGCGCTCGCTGCGCGTGACGGTCACGCCGCGAGCGGGCCGTACCGTGATCCGGATCGAGGAGCGGTTCGGGAATCTGGTCGGTGGCCTGTTCGGCGGGATCGTGGGAGGTGTGGGCGGCGGAGGTGGCGGGGCGGCGCTCGGCGTGATCGGTGGCGCCTTCCACAATATCGGCTTAGCGCTCGCGACGGCGGGTGCCGCGCTGGTCGGATCGTTTCTTCTCGCGCGGACGATCTTCCGCGCCGTGGTCCGCCAGCGCGCTGGGCAGCTCGGCCGGGTGCTCGATGCCCTCGTGGAGCAGACGAGCGCGCACTAGGCGCCGGGCTTCAAGTACCCTTTCGCCAGCAGCAGCTCGGCGTTGAGAATCGCGGCGCCCGCCGCGCCGCGGACCGTGTTGTGGCTCAGCACCACAAAGCGATGCCCCAACACCGCATCACGCGCGATCCGGCCCACCGTGACGGTCATGCCCCGCCCCGCATCCCGGTCGAGCCGCGGCTGGGGTCGATCAGGCTCGTCGCGCACGACGATCGGCTGCGCCGGCGCGCTCGGCAACCCGAGCTCCTGCGGAAGCGCCCGGAACGACGCGAACGCCTCACGCAGCTCGGCCGGATCCGCCGGGCGCCCGAGCGTCACGCGGACCGCCGCGAGGTGCCCGTCCGCAACATTCACGCGGTGACACTGGGCGCTCACGGGAAAGCCGGCGGGCGCCACGCGGCCTCCCTGGAGCCGGCCCAGGATCTTTCGTGTTTCTCGCTCGATCTTCTCCTCCTCGCCCGCGATGAACGGGATGACGTTGTCCGTGATGTCGAGCGCGGACACGCCGGGATGCCCAGCGCCCGAAAGCGCCTGAAGGGTGGTGACGACCACCGCCTCGACGCCGAAGCGGGCGGCGAGCGGGGCCAGGGTCAAGGCGATCATGACCGCCGAGCAATTAGGGTTCGTGACGATGAACCCCCCACCGGCGCCCATGGCGTCGCGGCAGGTGTCGAGCAGCCCGAGGTGCTCCGGGTTCACTTCGGGGATGACGAGCGGCACCGATTCGCTCAGGCGGTGTGCCGAGGAGTTGCTGATGACCGGATAGCCGGCCTGCGCGAAGCGCGTCTCCACGGGGCCCGCCACCTCCGCCGGGAGGCTCGAAAACACCACGTCGCAGTCGAGGGGGGGCTCGGGTGCCTGCACGCGCAGGCCGAGAGCGGCTCGCGGCACGTCGCCCCCCAGCCGCCAGGTGCACGCGTCGGTGTACGCCTTCCCTTCCGAGCGGTCGGACGCGGCAACCGTGGTCACCGCAAAAGACGGATGACCGTCGAGCAGCTGCAGGAAGCGCTGGCCCACGATTCCGGTCGCGCCAAGAATGCCCACTCGGATCATCTCCTGCACGCGCGCTCCTTTCACGAGTGCGGTCCTTGACGCTACGGCGCACGAGCGATAACTATGAACTTACAACCGAAGTGATCGTGGTGATGTGCTGAGAAGCGACCGCCCGCGGCGTACTGTGCGCGGGCGTTCCTGTTTTCGGGACGGGGGTCGAGCACCAGAAAACGGACGATGCGAGCGCGTGTGACGGTACGGGTGCCGGGGTCCACGTCGAACCTCGGGGCCGGGTTCGACTGCGTCGGCGTAGCCGTGGACCGGTGGCTCCGCGTCACGGCCACCACGGGGGGAGGCTCGGGCGCGAATACGACCCTCGAGCGTCATGGCACGCTCGGCGCCCTCGACATTCCGGCGGACGCCGATCTCCTGACTCGTGGCTTCGCGGCCGCCTGCGCAAGAGCCGGTCGAGCGGTTCCCGCCGGCCTCTCGCTCGTGGCGGACTCCGAGGTTCCGGTCGCGCGCGGACTCGGATCCTCGGCCGCGGCCACCGTGGCGGGAGCGGCGGCGGCCACGGCCCTCCTTGGGCTCGAGCTCGACCGGGACGATCTCACCGCCCTCGGCGCCGAGCTCGAAGGACATCCCGATAACGTGGCGCCCGCGGTGCACGGCGGTGCCAACCTCGTGTTGCCGGGCCCGATCGTCGCTCCACTCGTCATTCACGAGTCAATCGCTTTGGTGTTCGCGGTCCCGGACTTCACGGTGGAGACCAAGCGCGCCCGTGCCGTGCTGCCCGCCACCCTGCCCCACGAGCAGGCGGTTCGAGCGGCAGCAAAGGGCGCCGCGCTCGTGCACGGGCTCGCGCATGCGGACGCGCGCCTCCTGGCCGCGGCCCTGGACGACGTGCTGCACGTGCCGTTCCGGCTGCCCCTCATTCCCGGCTACGCAGAGGTCACGGCCGCGGCGCGAACGGCCGGCGCCTACGGCGCGACCCTGTCCGGATCGGGACCGACCGTGGTCGCCGTGACTCCGGCGGTCCACGCCGCCGCGGTGAGCGACGCGATGGTCCGCGCCTGGCGCGCCCGCGGTGTGGCCGCGCAAGGCTTCGTGAGCGCTCGCCCCGTGGGCGGTTACGAGACGGACTGAAGCCCGCGCCCATGGCCCCCCGGTCGCGTCCTCCGCACATCCACAAGTTCGGCGGCGCCTCGCTCGCCGACGCCGCCGGCGTGCGGCGCGCCGTGGAGATCGTGCTCACCCACCGGCCGGGCCCCCAGGTCGTGGTCGTGTCGGCGATGGGCGGCGTGACGGACGCGCTGCTCGAGGCGGCACGGCGCGCCACTCGGGGCGAAACGTCGCAAGTGCGCGCGGCGGCCGAGACGCTTCGCGCGCAGCACACCCGGGCGGCCCGCGCGCTCGTCCCGGCCGGCGGCCGGCTCGACGCGCTGCTCGCCCGCATCGACGCAGCAGTCGACGAGCTGAAGCCGCTCGGTGGCGGGCTCGGCATCCTGCGCGAGCTCACCGCTCGCACGATCGACTATCTCGTCGCGCGCGGGGAGCGCCTCTCCGCGCTGGTGTTTGCCGCGGCGCTCGAGGCGGCGGGCTGCCTAGTCGCCTACGTCGACGCGACCGATGTCATCCAGACCGATGGCACGTTCGGCAACGCGTCACCGGACCTTCGGCGCACGGAACGCGCCGCGCGCCGCGTCCTCCCGCCCCTCCTGGCGCGCGACACGGTGCCGGTCGTCCCCGGGTTCCTGGGGGCGGCGCCCGACGGCCAGGTGGCCACGCTCGGGCGCGGCGGCTCGGATCTCACCGCCACGCTGCTCGCCCGGGTGCTCGGGGCCCGGGAGGTCTCGCTCTGGAAGGACGTGCCTGGCCTGCTCACGGCGGACCCCCGGATCGTGCCGGACGCGCGCGTGGTCCCGCAGGTCCACGTACGCGAGGCCGCGGAGCTCGCCTACTACGGCGCGAAGGTACTGCACCCGCGCGCGCTCATTCCGGTCCTCAAGCGCCCGGTCGCGATCCGCATTCGGCCGTTCGCCGATCCGACGTCGCTCGGCACCGAGATCTCGCGCCGCCGGACGCTCGAGCAATATCCCGTGAAGGCGCTCTCGGCCATTCCGGGCCAGGCATTGCTCACGGTGACGGGCAGCGGGATGTTGGGCGTGCCCGGCATCGCGGCGCGAACATTCGCCGCCGTCCACCACGAGGGGATCTCCGTCTCCCTCATCAGCCAGGCGTCCTCCGAGCACTCGATCTGCTTCAGCGTTCCCGCCGAGAGCGCCCAGCGCGCGCGGAAGAGCCTCGAGGAGACGTTCCAGCGCGAGATCGAGCGTCAGGAGATCGACGGCGTCGAGCTCCGCAGCGGGCTCGCGACGCTCGTGGTGGTGGGGCTCGGCATGGCCGGCACGCCGGGGATCGCGGCCCGCGTATTTTCCGCCCTCGCCGAGGCTGGCATCAACGTGATCGCGACGGCGCAGGGCTCGTCGGAGCTCAATCTCTCGCTCGTGGTCGACGGCCGGGACGCGGCACGCGCCCAGCGGGCCGTGCACGCGGCGTTCCAGCTCTCCAAGATCGGCGGGGGTGCCGTGGCGCAGCCCGAGCGTACCGACATCGTGCTGCTGGGATTCGGCCAGATCGGTCGCGCGCTGGCGTCGATGATCGCGAAGGTCAAGCGTAAGGGGCTCACGTTGCGCATCGTCGGACTGATCGACCGCAGCGGACTGGTGTTCGACGCGCGCGGGCTGTCGCCTCGCCGGCTCGCGGGGCTCGCCGCCGCCAAGGCAAAGCGCGCACCGCTTTCGAAGGCTGCCGGCGGTCGCCGGGCAAGCGCGGGCGAGGCCGTGGCGTTCGTGGCGCGCCATGCTCTGGCCAACCCGATCCTCGTCGATCTCACCGCCGACGACACGACCGAAACGCTCAAGGCGGCGCTCGCGGCCGGCATGCACGTGGTGCTCGCGAACAAGCGCCCCGTCGCCGCCGACCGGCGCACGTACGAGGCACTGCTCGCCGCGGCTCAGGCGCGGGGACGCCGCGTCCTGCTCGAGGCGACGGTCGGAGCCGGCCTGCCGATCATCGACACCTACCAGAAGCTCGTTGAGTCCGGCGATCGGGTGCTGAAGATCGAAGGGTGCCCTTCAGGAACGCTCGGATATCTCTTCGGAGAAATGGGCCGGGGCGCTCCCTTCTCGGCGGCCCTGCGCGGCGCTATCGCCAAGGGCTACCCCGAGCCCGATCCTCGCGACGACCTCTCGGGCATGGATGTGGCGCGCAAGGCACTGATCCTCGGACGCCTGCTGGGATTCAGCGGTGAGCTCAGCGACATCGCCGTGGAATCGCTCGTCCCGGACGACGCCGAGCGGCTGTCGGTCGACGATTTTCTCGGGTCGCTCGAGCGGTTCGACGCCGCGTGGGCCAAACGCGTCGCGGCGGCGCACGCGCGGCGCGGTGTAGTGCGCTACCGCGCAATCGTGACACGACGCCGGATACGAGTCGGGCTCGTGGTGGTCGACGCCTCGAGTCCGATGGCATCGCTCAACGGCACCGACAACCAGTTTATCTTCACGACCATGCGCTACCGGAAGAACCCGCTCGTGATCACCGGCCCGGGCGCGGGGCCGGCCGTGACGGCGGGCGGGATCCTCAACGACGTGCTCCAGCTCGCCGGCGCATGAGCGCTGCCACCTGGCAGGTGTGCGCGGCCTGCGGCAGCGAGATTTCCGAAACCGATCCTCATCCACGGTGCCCGCGGTGTGGCGGCCTGCTCGAGGTGCGTCACCGGCCGCCGCCGCAAGGCGGACACGCGCTGCGCGCGACGTTCGACGCGCGCCGGGGCGTGTGGCGCGGCGTGCTTGCATCGGGCGTGTGGCGGTTCATCGAGGCGGTGCTCCCCAACGCGGGCGAGCACATACTCACCTATCCGGAAGGGAACACGCCGCTCCTCACGAGCGCCCCCGTGGCGCACTGGGCCGGCTCACCGGCGCTCCTTCTGAAGCACGAGGGTCTCAATCCCACCGGCTCGTTCAAGGATCGCGGCATGACGGTGGGCGTGACCCAGGCACGGCGCATCGGCGCACGCGCCGTGTCGTGCGCGTCGACCGGCAACACCGCGGCCTCGCTCGCGGCGTACGCCGCGCTCGCCGGCCTGCCCGCGCTCGTCCTCGTCCCGAAGGACCAGGTGGCCGCAGGCAAGCTGGCCCAGGCGCTCGCCTACGGGGCGCGGACGCTGCTCGTGCGCGGCAATTTCGACGACTGCCTGGAGCTCGCCGACCAGGCGAGCGAGCGACTCGGCGTGTATCTCCTGAATTCGGTCAATCCGTTTCGACTCGAGGGTCAGAAGACCATCGTGTTCGAGCTCCTCCAGCAGCTCTCCTGGGGCCCGCCCGATTGGATCGTGGTGCCCGCGGGCAACCTGGGCAACACGGCTGCCTTCGGAAAGGCGCTCGAGGAAGGGCGGGCCTGGGGTCTGATCGATCGCGTTCCGCGGCTCGCCGCGGTACAGGCCGAGGGCGCCGCCCCGTTCGCGTCGAGCTTTCGCTCGGGCTTCGCGCGCCTCGACCGCGTCACACCGCACACGCTCGCCACGGCGATCAGCATCGGAAACCCAGTCTCCCATGAGCGCGCGGCGCGCGCGATCCGGGAAACGAACGGGGTGGTGACGACGGTCAGTGACGACGATATCCTCGAAGCGAAGGCGGCGGTGGATGGCGCGGGGATCGGGTGCGAGCCGGCGAGCGCCGCAGCCGTGGCCGGCGTCCGGCGCCTCGTGAAGGAGGGCGTGATCGGGAAGACGGATCGCGTGGTGGCGGTGCTCACGGGCCACGTGCTGAAGGATCCGGCAACCGTCGTCCACTACCATCAGGAACGGGAGCCGCGGCCCGCACGTGCCAATCGGCCGGTCGAGATCGAGGTGAATCTCGCGGAGGTCGAACGCCTGATGCGGGGCTGAGCCGGCACCGATCACGGCGGCCTCGCCGGCCTGTCACACGTCGAGCAGGTACTCCTCGTCCCAAGCCACCTCGAATTCGCCCCGGCAGCGACGGCACTCGAGCCGGCGGGGCCGCCCGCGCAGCGCAGCACGCTCCCGACAACTGGGACACACGCCGTAATGCGGACCCCACTCCACCGGGAGCTCGCCGGCGCGCTCGGGACGCGGCACCACGGACCACCGCGTAGGGGGGCGCGAAACGACCTGAACGAGATAGTGCGGGACCCTGAGAGGCCTGCGGTTGACGTCGAGGATGGCTTCGAGGGGCGCGAGGTGAGCCACGCGGTACCAGGCCCCGCGGCGCAGCGCGCAGTCTACGTCCACCTGGAGCCGACCCCATTGCATGTTGGACACGTCAGGAACCTACGTCGGCCCCTCGCCTGCCCGGTGTGACGCCAGCTACACACTCGAGGGCAAGTTGTCTCAGGGATCGGAATGATGGCCCATCATCATGTCCGCCATGTCATCGGCGCCTCCCGAGCGAAGCGTAGCCTCCTGGTCCTGCCGGTACAGCGTATCTGCGGGATCCACGGCAGGCCACGTCGCGCCGCGGTCGGGCACGAACAGGCCGGCCACGGCCCCCATGCCACCGTCGTGGATCGGTCGCCCGGTCGGGTTTTCGTACACGGCGGTCAAGCGGTAGCGGTGCGCGGGAGTTACGTGTATGCCCAGCCGGCGCCAACTGTAGAACCGAGCCAGGGGAAACGTGATGACCCGCCCCGCCCCGTCGGTCTCGGGCGCGCCGTGCCATAGCACGTGACCGCTCGTCACGTCCTTCAGCTCGAGGCTCACGCCGTAGTCGTGGAGGTGGCCGCCCAGTCCCAGGATGGTGCCGGGAATGGCGGGGCTGCCCTCCCAGAAACGCTCCGTGCGGCCGGGCGCCAGATCGAAGGCCTTGCTGCCCGTAGGTGGGCGACCCAGCGGATACTGCACGTCGATGGCCCAGGGGTAGGCGCGATACAGCGGCCAGGGTAGCCCGCCACGCACGTACTCGAGCACCAGCCGCACCCGCACCCCGTGGTAGGCCACCGCGGATGAATTGGCCAACATCGCCCCCGCGACGAGCCGCTGCCCTCGCTCGAGTGGCAAACCGAACAAGAGCTGTGGGACGGTAATCGTCGGGGTCTCCCGACTCGCGGCGAGGAGATGTAGGCCGATCGGGAGGAACAACTCACGGTGATCGGGATCGCTCAGGTTGAAATGATGAAGCACGGTCCGCGGTAGCGCGTGTCCGGCGTCGTCCACGAGCTCCACCTGAGCGCTGTGCAGGGATGCGTCCACCGGGACGAGCACCTCACAGAGGGGGAGCCCGACCATCGTCTCAACGCCCTCATGCGCGGCGGGCACGTCCACGGCTGGGAGCTCGATCACGAGACGGTGGGACTTCGGGTCGACGAGTACGGCCGCACGGGGCAGCGCTGCGGGACCGGGGCCGCGCAGCCCCGCTACCAGCCAGGCAAAGAGGAGAACGGCCGGCATGCCCAACTCCGGGGATCAAGTGGTGGGGACGGGGCGGCGGAGCCGCTCGGGACGGCACAACATACCGGGTCCCGTCGCTTTTCGCGACGTGGAAGGGCTTACTGCCTAGAGCCCCGGGGCATGCGTTCGTGTAGGGAGTGCGAGGCGCGGCGGGTTGGCGGCGCCGCAGGGAGTGGCCGGGGGCCCACAATCCGATCCTCGTTCCTCACGACCGAACGGAGACGGGGGCGCGGCTCACTCCTGCGGGCCGCCGAACGGTAGTGCAAGCGCAATGCCACGCGGGCGGCGAGGAGCCCGCCGCCGCGATTGAGAGCGACATGATGCGCAACTGTCGCATCCCTGTGGCCATGTTGCGACGTGGGACGTTGTGAACGGGGACATCGGCGTGTCACTCGACGACACCGAACGGCTGGCTCGGCGGGTCAAGCCCGTCGGGTCGGTGCCCGGGGCTCTCCCTGTTCTCGCTGCCCGCGCGTTCCACCGGAGTGCCGCACCTCTCTCGACTATGCGCTGCAATCGAGGACGAAGACCGGAGGTTGCTCGAATGAGGGCGCGTGCCCCAAAATGGGGCGCCGGTTAGGGCTGTGGGCCCACTCGGCGCCCTTCCCTGCTCTGCGCCAACATCCGTTCGGCGAAGTCCAGGCGCTCCTGCGTTTCGTTCAGCTCATGGCGCAGCGCGTTCACCTCCGCTTCGAGCGCTTCGAGCCGAGGCGGGAGCTCATTGCTGGGGGTGGAGCGCTGCCGCAGGCGCTGGGCCCATAACCCGAACGCCAGTGCGAGCACTGCGTGAATCGTCGCATGCCCCGGGTCGGACGCGAACACCCCGACTCCGACCAGGTTGATGACGCTCAGCCCGGCGGCGATGGGAAACCAAATCGCGCGCTTGAAGGTCATGGCGAGGTCCTGTTAACCGCAATTGTACTACGTCAGCTGCGAGCGCGTGTTGCAAGGGTGGCGGGAGCGGGTAGGGATCGAACCTACCGAGGTCCATACGGACCCCAGCTGGTTTTGAAGACCAGTCGGACCACCAGGCCCGATCCGCCCCCAGGCCTTGCCAGAATTGAACTTAGACCACCTGCACTCGACGCGGCACTCCCTGATTCACTATGTTAGTGCCGGTATGCACAAACTGCGCACGGTTCTCATCGTCGATGACGACGCGCTGCTCCGCGCGTCGCTCCACAGCGTGCTGACGACCGCGGGATACCGGACCCTGACCACCGGGGACCCGGATGCCGCGTATCGTCTGCTCGCGGCGGAGCTCGTGACCGCCGTGCTGCTCGACGTCCGCCTGCCCACCATGTCCGGGCTCGCCCTCTACCTCGCCATCGTCCGCCGTTGGCCCCATCTCGTCGGCCGCATCGCCCTGATGAGCGGCGACGCGGATGCGCGGGACGTCCAAGCCTGGGTGCATCGCAACCCCTGCACCGTGCTCCGTAAGCCCTTCACGTTCCAGCAGGTGTCCGACTGGCTGGAGTCGGCGGTACGAGCCGCCGAGCCGACCGCGTCCGCGGGATAAGGCCCCGGAGCGGCCCGCTTACTGGCAGGCCGCGACCCCTTCCTTCGTCGCCGGTGCCACCGCCGGCGTGTTCACGAAGATCGCGCAGGTCACGAGCGGGTTGGTGACGTTGTTGTTCGTGATCGTGGCCCTCCAGCCACCGCCGATCACCGTCGGACCCGCGAGCTTGTTGCCGGCGCTGGGACAGAAGTTCACCGTGCCGACGGTCGGAGGCGTGGTGCAGGAGGTGTTGCCGCTGTACTTGATCGAGTCGGCGAAAAACGACTCCTCCGATGTGAGCAGGTTGCGTAGGTCGGACTTCATCGAGGCGATGTAGGCCCGGGTCTTGGTGTTGGCGAACTTCGGGATCGCGATCGTGGCGAGAATGCCGATGATCATCACGACGATCAAGAGCTCGATGAGCGTGAACCCTACCCGACGCATCCGATCCAAGGCTACCTCCCCGGGACGACGTTCACGGACACGGTCGCGCCCGCGATGGACAGGTCCGCCTGGCCGACCCCCAGGGGCTTGAACGTCACGAGCGCCGCGGCGCCGTCCGACTCCACCCCGATCATCTTCAGGAGCTGCGACTGCAGGTTATATCGGTTTCGCATCTTCTGGATCATGGTCGCCAGATCGGCCGTGCCCACGGCGTTGCCATAGGCGTCCTGCGCCGACACGCGGAGGACGAACGTCGCGTTCGCCGGCACCGCCGTGGTACTGCCGTCCACGCGCATGCCATCCCGCTCGATCACCACGCTCACGGGCGCCGCCGGGTCCACGAGGAACGACGCCTGTTTCTGCAGCGAATCCGCCGTCGCGGTCACGAGCGCCGGCCCCGCTTGTTTGCCCAAGGTGACCTCGACGCGAGCGAGACCCGCGGAGTCGGTGACGACGCTGTCGGGACTGACGTCCGCGTTCACCGCTCGGAACGCGACGATCTTCCCGGCGAGCGGCCGGCCGACGCTGTTCCGGATCTGAAACACGACCGGATCGTCCAGCCTGGTGCGCGCGATGCCGCGCTGGCCCACACCGGCCACGAAGCCGGACGTGGCGACCGCCACGAGGTCCGCGCGGATCACATCCACCCCGGCGAGCGGCTGGCCACGCACGCGGATCATGAGCCTGCCGCCGCGCCGCACGGCCGCGCGCTCGACCGCGAACGTCGCGCGCCCGAGCGAGTCGGCGGTGCGGGTTTCCGCAGCCACGCCCATGTCGGGCCCGTCCGCCTGCAGGAGGACCGGCTCGCCAGGTACGGGGTTGCCCAGCGAGTCCCGCAGGATCACCTGGATGGAGAGCGGCCCGCGCTCGCCGGCGCGCAACTCCACGTGCCCAGGCTGCACTTCAGCCGCGGCCGGCGCCGCCGCCCCCACCGCGACCTCGAGCGGCGGCGTTCCGGGAATCGTCGCGCCCGAGCCGGTGACGACCGCGAGCCGATACGTGGCCGGCACCCGGCCGACCGGCAACTGGAACACCGCGACGCCGCTCGCGTCGGTCGTCGCCTGGGCGTCCTGTCCCGCCCCGCCCGGAATCGCCGCGCTGCCCCGGAGCACCACAGGGACTCTCCCCTGTGGCAATGCGCCGCGCTTGATTTGCACGCGAGCGACGGCCACGGTGCCGACCGTGGCGCTCACACGGGGCGGGAGCAAGACCGCTGCGAGCGGCGGTGTCGGTGCCGGGCGTTGGGCCGCCGGCGCGCTGGTGCAGCCCCCCAGGCTGCTCAGGACCTCGGCGTCCGCTCCGAAGTCGCGGAGGTCCGCCCAATCCCGCGGCGTCGGACGAAACGCGATGCAATTCCGGCGAATCAGCTCCGCGACCTCACTCTTGGAAATCAGCGGATTCGACAACAACCGGATCACATCCGTTTTGCGGAGCGGCTGGGACCCCTGCATCGTGGCGGCTGAGGCCGCGCCACAGACCAGCATGCAGACGAGAACTCCGGCCACGGCCTTCATGGCCTCGGACACCTCGAGCGCTCGAAGCGTCGTTCCACTGCGTCGGCATCGGCGTACAGATTGCGGTCGCGGGCCGTGCGCGCGGAATCGAGCGCGGTGCTGGCGTCCTTGCGGACGGCGTTGTAGGTCGTCCAGCGCTCCTCCACGAGGACGAGCCCCCGCGCCAGCTCTGGGCACTCCATCTGCCGGCTCGCGAACAGGCGCGCCCGCAGGTCGAACGCCGCGATCGCGAGGGCGAGCGTATCGGCGGCCCGGTCGAGCCGCGCTTCGGGGGAAGCCACCACCGCCTCCACCGCGCTCGCCCGAGTGGGCGACGAGGTGGGTGACGCCAGGGCCGAGTAGAGACGGAACAATCCGGCGAGTGCGAGCAAGCCCACCGCGGCGTAGGCCGCGACTTGCGCCGCCCGCCTCGCCCCGAAGAAGTGGGACGGCTTGCGCCGGTCCGCGCCGATCCCATCCCCGAACTGATCGGGCAGCAGCACCAACGGCGATTTTCGCGGGGTCACGCGCGGCGCCGGAGCCGCCACCCCGACCGCCGGCGGGGGAACCGTCTCGCGGACCGTCGAGCCCGAGGTCGCGACCGATTGATCGGCGCGATAGTTGTCCCACTGCAAGGAGCTGACCGTGTTGCCATCGACGCCGACGGCCGACGGATCCACGACCTCGTAGAACGGCAAGCTTCGGCGAGCCCACAGACCCCCGGCGGCCGGACTGAACACACCGCCGCGACGGGCGCCGGCCTTCAGGGCGAGCTGCCACAGCTGAGGGAACAGGGCCGCGTGGGCCTGCGTCTCTGCCAGGGAGAGACTGACCTCGTCAGGGTCGCTCTCCTCGCTGCCCCCTGCCTCGCCACCTCCATTGTTTTCCTCGTTTTCCTCGCCGCGGTACCACCCCACGAGCCGTTCGCCGGTCATCCGCAACACGTCTTGCGCCACGACCCATCCCTGCACCAGCGCGGACTTCGCCGTCTCCCCCGGGCTCGCGGGGAGTCGAATGGTCGACCCGACGAGGACGTATAGCTCACCAGTGTCCGAGGACCGGAACAGCCCGCCGGTCAGGAGTCCCGAGCAGGCGGCCCCCGACGCGGCGCAATGATCCCGCACAGCGGCCAGGGCCGCTTGGGTGATGAAGATGAAGGGAGAGGCTGCGCCCGCTGCTCCGCCGTGGATCGGTTGCCAGTGGATTGATGCGGCGACCGGCATCGGCTGGACGGGACATTCGGGCTCGGCGGGATCGCGAGGCGTGCCGGAATCAAGCGCCGCGCCGGGTGCGCGGAAGCGCGCTACCCGGCCCCGTACTCCATCTACTACACGCTTCCACATACGGCTACCCGGGCGCCCAAGTGAACCAGCCTTGAAATAGCCCTCGCCGGGCGGTGCGTCAACCGCCCGCGAACGCGCGCATCATCCGATACCAGAACTCGAGGGCGTCGTAGAAACTCTGTACCCCGATGCGCTCGTCGCGGCCGTGCGCCCGGACGTCGTTCTGCTCTTCGAAGACGGCCGACACTCCGTAGGTGGGGATCCCGGCGTTGCGCAGAAAGAGGCCATCGGTGGCGCCGGCCTCCATGATCGGCACGATCGGCACCTTCGGGAACTGTTCTGCCACGAGCCGCTCGAGCGGCGCCATGATTGCCGGTGTGAGGGGGGACGGCGGGCTTGGGATGGGCGCGTACAGCGTGCGAAGCGTGATCCGGTCGTCGCCCGCGAGCCGCCGGAGCGTCGCCTCGACCTCCGAGGCCGGCTCACCGGGCAGTATGCGGCAGTTCACGGTGGCACGGGCCGACTGGGGGAGCGCGTTCTCGGCGTGTCCCGCCTCGAGCATCGTGGCGACACATGTGGTGCGGAGCTTCGAGTTGTAGAACGGCACCGCGGCCAGGCGCGCGACGGCGCCGGAGTCCGGGGGATCCTTCAGGACACCCCGCATGTCCTCGGCCAGGCGGCCGGTGTCGATCGCCGCCGACTGCTCAAAGAAGGCGCGGGAGACTTCGTTGAGCTTCACGGGAAACTGGTATTGCGCCAAGCGCTCGAGCACCGGCGCGAGGCGATACAACGGGTTGTCCGCGGGACGCGGCAGCGAGCTGTGCCCGCCTTTGTCGGTGGCCTCGAGCACGTACGTGGCGTAGACCTTCTCGCTGGCCTGTACGGCGAACATCACGCGCCGCCCGTCGCGCAACACGCCGCCTCCGGCGTCGGTGTTCAGGGCGAAGGCCCCGTCGATCAAGTCCCGATGCTTGGTCACGAGCCACTGGATGCAGCTGCCAGCCGTTTCCTCATCCCCCGTCAGCACGAGTATGAGGTCCCGCGCCGGCGTGAAGCCGCCCCGCTTGAGCCGGATGAAGTTGGCGACGAGAACGGCGTCTCCCACCTTGTCGTCGGTGGTGCCGCGGCCGTAGAAGTAGCCGTCCTTCTCGAGGAAGGTGAACGGATCGACCGACCAGTCGGACCGGCGTGCGGGCACGACGTCGAGATGCGCGAAGACGATGATCGGGCGACCGCCCGGGCTCCCCGGCCGGTACCGCGCAACCAGGTTCCCGTGCTTCGCGTCGGGGCCGATCAACACCTGGACGTCCGCCGCCGGGAATCCGGCCGTGAGGAGCCGCCGCGCCATGGCGCGGGCCGCCCGCGGCGTGTTGCCGAGTGAGTCGGTCGTGTTGATCTCGATGAGCTCGCGGAAGATGTCGCGCGCCAGCGTCCGGTCAGCCGGAGACGCCTGCGACTGGGCCCGCCCGGTCGCGGGGAGGGCAGCCGCCAGCGCCGCGGAGCACAACGCCAGGATTGATCGCGTCATCCGACCCTCGCGATTGCGTCGATCTCGACGCGCACGGCCTTGGGCAGCGCGGCGGCTTGCACCGTCGAGCGTGCCGGCTTGTGGGCGGCGAAATGCTTGGCGTACACCTCGTTCATGGCGGGGAAATCCGCCATGTCGACGAGGTAGACCGTGGTTTTGACCACGCGGCTCAGGGCGGACCCCGCCGCCGTAAGCACGGCGGCGAGGTTCTTGAGCACCTGGTCCACCTGTTCGGCGGTCGTCTTGCCGACGACGGCGTTGGTCTTGGGATCGATCGGGATCTGGCCCGCCGTGTACACCATCCCGTCGACGACCACCGCCTGGCTGTACGGCCCGATCGCCTTGGGGGCGCCGTCCGCGCTCACGATTCCCAATCCTGTGTTTGCCATCAGAAGAGTCCCTCGATGGTCCCGTCCGGGTGGACGCGGATCTTTTCCGCCGCGGGCGTCTTCGATAGCCCCGGCATGGTCATGATATCGCCCGCGAGTGGCACGACGAACCCGGCGCCCGCGGAAGGAAGAATGTCTCGCACGTGCAGGGTGAATCCGCTGGGGGCGCCCAGCTTGGTCGGGTCGTCGGAGAAGGAGTATTGTGTCTTCGCCATGCACACCGGCGTTTCGCCCAGCCCGAGCGCCGGGAGCTGCTCGAGCGCCCGTTCCGCCGCCGGGGCGAAGGCCACGCCGCCGGCTCCATAAATCTCCTTCGCGATCGTTTCGATCTTTTCCCGGATCGGCCGCCGCTCGTCGTACAGTGGCTTGAACTTCGCCGTGCGGCTCTCGAGCAGCTTCAATACGGCCTCCGCCACCGCGATACCGCCCTCCCCACCCCGCTCCCACACTTCGCAGAGCTCCACCTCGACGCCCTCCGCAGCGCACTCCGCCCGCACCGCCTCGAGCTCCTCCTCGGTGTCGGTGACGAAGCGATTGAGCGCCACGACCACCGGCACACCGAACTTCTTCACGTTACGGATGTGGTGGCGCACGTTGGCGGCGCCACGCGTCGCTGCGGCGACGTCCTCCTTGCCGAGCGCGTCCTTCTTCACGCCGCCGTGCATCTTGAGCGCCCGCACCGTCGCGACCACGATCGCGGCTTCGGGATGGAGCCCCGCCATCCGGCACTTGATGTCGAAGAATTTCTCCGCCCCGAGATCGGCGCCGAACCCCGCCTCCGTCAGGACGATGTCGCAGAGGGCGAGGGCGAGCTTGGTGGCCACCACGGAGTTGCACCCGTGCGCGATGTTGCCGAAGGGCCCGCAGTGAATGAACGCGGGTCCACCCTCGAGGGTCTGGACGAGGTTTGGGTTCACGGCATCCTTGAGCAGCAGAGTCATGGCCCCGGTCGCCTTCAGATCGCTCGCGCGCACCGCTTTCTTCTCGCCCGTGAGTCCCACGATGATGCGGGCGAGGCGCTGTTCCAGATCCTCGATGCCGGTGGCGAGCGCCATGATCGCCATGATCTCGGAGCCGGGGATGATCACGAACCGCTCCTCGCGTGCGGGCCCCGCGTTCAGTCCGCCCAGTCCGACGATGATGTTGCGGAGCGCCCGGTCATTCATGTCGATGGTGCGGGGCCACGTGATGCGCCGGGTGTCGAGGCCGAGGGCGTTGCCGTGGTGCAGGTGGGCGTCGAGCATGGCGGACAACAGGTTGTGCGCGCTCGCGATCGCGTGGAAGTCGCCCGTGAAATGGAGGTTGATGTCCTCCATCGGCACGACCTGCGCATAGCCGCCCCCCGCCGCCCCTCCCTTGACGCCGAAGACCGGCCCGAGAGAGGGTTCGCGCATGCAAAGGACGGCCTGCTTGCCGATCTTGCGCAGCGCCTGTGTCACGCCGACGGTGACCGTGGATTTCCCTTCGCCCGCCGGCGTGGGATTGATGCCGGTCACCAGCACGAGGCGGCCTTTCGGCTTGCGGCGCGCGAGCGCCCCGAGGCGCACCTTGGCCTTGTACTTGCCGTACAGCTCGATCTCGTCCTCGTCGAGCCCCAGCTCGGCGGCGATGTCGGCCACGGGGCGGAGCTTGGCCGCCTGGGCGATGGCGATATCGCTGGCCACTTTGCCCGTCGTTGTCACCGCTCCTCCCGCGCTAGAGCGTGGTGGCGATCCGCGTGCCGAACACCCGGGCCGCGTTCTCGGTGGTCTGCCGCTCGATCATCTCCAACGCGTCGCCCCGCGCCCGCGCCAGTCCTTCGGCGACCGCGCGCACGAAGGCCGGCTCGTTTCGCCCGCCGCGATGCGGCACCGGAGCGAGATACGGCGCGTCCGTCTCGACTAACAGGCGGTCAGGTGGATAGGCGGTCAGCGGCACCGACGGGCTCCAGTTCTTGAACGTGATCATTCCGGAGAAAGAAAAGTACGCGCCAATCGCCAGCCCCGCTTCGACGACCCTGCGGCCCGAGCTGAACGAGTGCAGCACGACGGGGGCGCCGGCCGACCGGAGCATCGCGGCTGTGTCGTCGTCCGCTTCGCGGGCGTGCACCACCACCGGCTTGCCCGTCGCTGCCCCGAGCGCCAACTGCGCCTCGAACGCATGGCGCTGCGCGTCGCGCGGCGAATGGTCGTAATGGTAGTCAAGGCCCGTCTCACCGAGCGCCACTACTTCGGGTAGGGCCAGCAGGTCTCTCAGGCGGGCGGCCAGCTCCGGCGACCACATCCGCGCCTCGTGGGGATGCAGGCCGGCGGTCGCCGAGAGGCCCGCCCGCGCCCGGGCGAGCGCCACGGCGCGCTCGCTCTCCGCGAGTGTCCCGCCGATCACCACGATGTGGCTCACCCGCGCCGCGCGGGCGCGCATGAGCGCGGTGTCCCGGTCCGCGTCGAACGCCCCATCGCCGAGATGGCAGTGGGCGTCGACGAGCACGTCAGACGGCCGCTTTGGAGCGGGCCCCCCCCGCGCCCCCCGGCCCCCCCGCCCCGCCTGCCGGTGGGGGGGAGGCCGGCGGAGAAGCCGGAGCATCCGCCGCGGCACGCCGGAACATCCGGGCGCCACGTGCGTCCTCCCCCGGCCAGCGCTTCTCGATGTACATCAGGAGCGGCGCCGCGATGTAGATCGACGAGAACGTGCCGGTGAAGATCGCGAACGTCATGACCAGCGCGAATGGCCGCAACACCTCTCCGGCCAGGAACACGAGCGCGATCGTCGTCGCCATCGTCGTGCCGTGCGTCAGCACCGACCGGGGCAGGGTCTCATTGATCGACAGGTTGAGGATCTCGTACAGGTTCTGGCGCCGGAATTTGCGCAGGTTTTCCCGCACGCGATCGAAGATGATGATCGTGTCGTTCAGCGAGTAGCCGACCATGGTGAGCACCGCGCCCACCACCACGAGGCTCACCTCGAGATCGAGATACCTGATGAACGCGATGGTGGTGAGGATGTCGTGGAACGTCGCGAGCACCGCCGCGAGACCGAAGCGCCACTCGAACCGGAACGCGAGGTACACGAGGGTGACGATGAACGAGAAGAAGATCGCCAGGAATGCCTTGCCCTGGAGCTCGCGTCCCACCTTCGGACCGACCGCTTCCGTCCGAACGATCGTGAACGCCGCGGGCGGCGGTCCTAGGCTGCGCGCCAGAGCCGAGTCTACGGCGGCCGCCGTCGCTTCGGTCGTCCCCTCGGCGGTGGTTCCCGCGGTACCGATCCGCGCGCGAATCACGTAGTCATTCGGCCCTCCGAACTGCTGGATCTCCGCGTCTCGGATCCTCGCGGCGTCGAGGGCCCCACGGATCCGCTCGGCGCCCACGGGCTGCGCCGTCTGCACCTGGATGAGTGTCCCGCCGGTGAACTCGATCGAGTAGTTCAGCCCGCGCACCAGAAACAGGGAGAAACCAGGGATGATGATCGCCGCCGTGAGCCCGTAGGCCCACCGGCGCCATTTGATGAAATCGTAGTCGGCGGTGGCGAAGAGTCTGATCATCTCACACGCTCAGGGTGACCATGTCCGGCCGGCGATCGAGCCAGAGCATGTAGAAGGTGCGGACGACGAAGATGGCGGTGATCATCGAGGCCGCGATGCCGATGATCAGCGTGATCGCGAATCCCTGCACCGGTCCCGTGCCCACCAGATAGAGAATAAAGGCGGTCAAGGCCGTGCTCACGTTCGAGTCGATGATCGCGCTCATGGCGTGCTTGAATCCCTCGTCCACGGCCGTGCGAACCAGTTTGTCGTGCTGCAGCTCTTCGCGGATCCGCTCGAAGATCAGCACGTTCGCGTCCACCGCGATGCCCACGGACAGCACCAGTCCGGCGAGCCCGGGGAGCGTAAGGGTGAAGCCCAACCCGGCCAGGCCGGCGAGCGTGAACACGACGTAGAGCCCGAGGGCCGCGACCGCCAGCATCCCCGACACGCGGTAATAGCCCACCATGATCAGGATGACGAGCGCCACACCGACGACTCCGGCGCGGATCCCGTCTTTAATGGAGTCCTGTCCCAAAGACGGGCCGATGGTGCGCTCTTCGATGATGGTGAGCGGCGCCGGCAGCGCGCCGGCCTTGAGCACGAGCGCCAGGTCCTGTGCGTCCTGCAGCGGCTTGGCCCCCAGCTCGATCTGCCCGCGCTGGCCAATCTGGCTCTTGATCACCGGCGGTTGGCCCACGACGCGCCCGTCCAGGATGATCGCCATGTAGTCGTTGACGTGACGGCCCGTCTCCCGCTCGAAAATGCGACCGCCACGGCGCGACAGCGTGAAGGTGACCACCGACTGGTTGGTGAGCGGATCGCGCAGCGCCTTGGCGTCTTGCAACTCCTCGCCGGTGATGATCGGCCGGTCCTCCACGGCGTAGAACGTCCGGTAGCTGCGCCCCGCGCGCGATAACACCTCGGTGCCCCACTTGAGCTCGATCCCGCGGGGAACGAGCCGCTGCACCTCCTGCCGCGCGAGCAGACTCTCGGCCACCGGCACGTTTTCCTCAGGCACCAGATACTCGCCCGGCAGCTGCCCCTGGAAGAGGAGGGAGGAAAGCGCCCCTGGAGCGTTGGCCTCGCTCGTGTCCTTGGGGGCCGGTTTCCCTTTCGGCGTCTTGGCCTTGGCCTTCGTCGTGTCCGCGCCGAACAACTGCGTCACGCTCGCCGCCGCGGCGCCTTGGCCGGCCGTCTTCACACCCGCCAGGCGCAGCGCCTTGTCGATCTCGGGGAGCGCATCGCGAAACTTGTTCTGCATGTCGGTGATGCGGAACTCGAGGAAGGCGGTGCGCTGAATGATGCCCTTGGCGCGCGCCGGATCCTTCTCACCCGCCAGCTCGACGATGAGACGGCAGCGTCCCTGGATCTGCACCACCGGCTCCGTCGTGCCGAACTCGTCGATCCGCGTGCGTACGACACGCGCCGCCCGCTGAATCGCGTCGGCGCAGTCGGGCACCGGCCCCTTGGACTGATCGACCTCGAGCGCGAGATGGATGCCGCCCTGGAGGTCGAGCCCCAGATTGATCGGCACGCGGCGGACCGTCGTGTCCTTCATACGGCCCGTGGCAGGGTCGCGCACGCGCTGCGTGACGTTCGTCGGGATCAGGGCCCAGACGCTCAGGGCCAGGAGGATGCCGACCGCGAAGAGTCTGGAGCGAATTGTCAGGAACATCGGGTCCCCCCCTACCCGTTGAGGGCTGAGCGTGCCGCCACCGCGTCCCGCTCGATCTGGTCCACCAGCGCCTGCCGCGACGGAAACGTCTGCGTGTCCCGCAACCGGCGCACCCACTCCACGATCACCGTCTCCCCGTACAGCTCCCCGCTGAAATCAAACAGATGGATCTCGAGGCCGCGCGCATGCACGCCGAACGTGGGCCGCGAGCCCTGATTCATCATGCCACCGTATCTCCTCCCTCCGCCTTCCCCCTTCCCCGGTAGCTCTACCCACACGGCGTACACGCCGTCGGGCGGCAACAGCTTGCGCGGATCGGGCGGGGTCAGGTTGATGGTCGGCACCCCGATCGTTCGACCCCGTCCGGCGCCGCGCTCCACAATACCCCGCAGGCTGTAGGCCCGTCCCAGCCCGCGTGCCGCCGAGCTCAGGTCGCCATGCGCGACGGCGGTCCGGATCAACGATGAGGAGATCGGCTGGCCGTTGTCCGTCACGGCTCCCACCACCTCCACCGCGAACCCGTCTTCCCGCCCGAGCCTGCGCACCAGCTCCACGTCGCCCGAGCGTCCCCGCCCGAACCCATGGTCGTAGCCGAGCACCAGGTCTTCCATCTCGAACCGGGCCCGCAGCACGCCACGCACGAAGTCCTCGGGGCCAAGCCGCGCCAGATCGGGCGTGAACGCGATCACCTCCACCCGCTCGACTCCGAGCGCCGCGGCGAGCGCCCGCTTCTCGTCGGGCAGCGTGAGGAGCCGCGGGGCCGCGCTCGGGTTCACGACCTCGAGCGGGTGCGGATCGAACGTGACGAGCAGGCTCGGTCGCCCGGCCGCGCGGCCGCGCCGTACCACCTCGCTCAACACCGCCTGGTGCCCGCGGTGGATCCCGTCGAACGTACCGACCGTCGCGACGGTGCCGCTCACGGCTCCGCCACCACCACGCGGGGCTTGAGCACGTCCCCGACGCGCTCCGCGACCGCGACGAGCTGCCCATCCGTGAAGAGGGCAACCGCTCCCTCTTCCTCCTTCCCTGCCGGGATCGGTCGCCCGTGAATTACGGCGCCACGCCCCGCCGCGTCGAGGTCCCGGCGCGGCAGCACGCGGACCAGCTCGGCCGGGTCACGCAGATCCCCGAGCGTCACCGCCTGCGGCGCCACGGCATCCGCAAGCCGGTAGGGGCCCACGCGGGTGCGCGTGAGGGCCGCGAGGTGAGCTCCGCACCCCAGGGCCTCGCCCACGTCCCGCGCCAGGCTCCGCAAATATGTCCCGCTGCTCACCGCGGCTCGAAACGCGATGTCGGGAGCTGCAAAACGGTCGAGGGCCAGCTCCGCTACCTCCACTCGTCGCGACGCGGGGACCACCGCCTCCCCCCGACGCGCCCGGCGATACGCCCGCTCGCCGGCAATCTTGACGGCCGAATAGGCCGGCGGCCGCTGCTCGTACGCGCCGCGGAACCGCGCGAGCGCCGCCTCGACATCCGCCCGCTCCAGCGCACGCCACCCGTCCGAGGTCGCGATCGGCGTGCCGGTCGCATCGTCGGTCGTGGTCGTCGTTCCCAACCGGATCACGCCCTCGTACGCCTTGTCCCACCCTGCGGCGAACGCCGACAGCCGCGTGGCCCGGCCCACCACGACCACGAGCAACCCCGCCGCGAACGGATCGAGCGTGCCCAGGTGGCCCACCCGATCGGTGCCGAGGGCACGACGGACGCAGTCGACGACGTCATGGGACGTGGGGCTGTCGGGGCCCCGCCCCACTCCTCCCGGCTTCGCGACGAGCACGACGCCGGAGATCAGCCCGCGTCCTCCTTGAGGTCGCGCAGCACCCGATCGATGCGTTGGGCGTGCTCCAGGCCTCGGTCGAGCTCGAAACGCAGCTCCGGCGTCACGCGCAGCGTGAGCTCGCGGGCGAGCTGCGCGCGCAGGAACCGCGCGGCGCTCGCCAGGCCCTCGAGCGACTTGCCCTTCTCCTCTTCGCTCCCCATCACGCTCACACGTACCCGCGCGTGCGCCAGGTCGAGAGAGACCTCCACGGCGGTGACGGTCACGAACCCGATCCGGGGGTCGCGGACGTGCTCCGTCAGGAAGGCCGCCACGGTCTGGCGAATCGCCTCGGCCACGCGCTCGGGGCGGTGGCTCGCTCGTCGTACCATGTCAGAAGAAACTCGTGCTCGTGTCCACGATCCGGGCGCCGTCCGCCCCCTCGATGAGGCGATCCGCCTCCCGCAACACGCTCTCCGCGTGACCGCGGTCGGTCGACACCACACAGACGGTCAGCTCGGCGCGCTGCCACAGGTCCTGGTGGGCCGTCTCCGCCGCCGACACGTTGAACCGGTGGTGGAGGCGGTCCTTCAGGCTCTTCAAGACGTGGCGCTTGTCCTTGAGGGAGTGGCAGGCCGCGAGATGCAGCTCCCAGGTCATGACTCCCACGATCACGCGGGTGTCAGCGAGCGCGCGACCTCCTCGATCCGATACGCCTCGATCAGGTCGCCGACCTTCAGGTCGTTGAAGTTCTCCACGCCGATCCCGCATTCGAAGCCCTCCCGCACCTCGCGCACGTCGTCCTTGAAGCGCTTGAGGGAGGCGAGCGTCCCGTCGTACACCTCGACGCCGTCGCGGATGACACGCACCCGCGCGGTGCGCGGGATGACGCCCGAGCGCACGAAGCTCCCGCCGATCGTGCCGACTTTCGCGATCTTGAACAGCTGCCGGACCTCCGCCTCGCCCAGGACCACTTCTTTCTTCTCGGGGGCGAGCAGGCCTGCCATGGCGGCCTTCACCTCTTCCACCGCCTCATAGATGATGCGATAGGTCCGGATCTCCACCTTCTCCCGCTCGGCGGACGCGCGGGCGTTCGAGTCGGGCCGGACGTGGAACCCGATGATGATCGCGTTCGACGCCTTGGCGAGCAGCACGTCGGAGTCGGTGATCGCGCCAACGCCCCGGTGCACGACCTCCACCTTGACCTCCGGCGTCGACAGCTGCGCGAGCGCGTCGGCCAATGCCTCGGCGGGACCGCCCTGGTCCGCCTTGATGATGATGCGCAGCGTGGCCGCGCCGCCCTCCGCCCGCTCGGCCATGAAGTCCTCGAGGGTCTTCACCCGGCCCGAGCGACGATGCTGCGCTTCGCGCTCCAGGCGCTGGCGCTTCTGCGCGATGTCGCGCGCCGCCGCCGCGTCGGCCATCACCTGGAACGTGTCCCCGGCCTCGGGCACGCCCTCGAATCCCAGCACCTGCACCGGTGTGGACGGCCCGGCGGCGTCCACTGTCTGACCGCGTTCGTCGTACATCGCGCGCACGCGCCCATAGAACTGCCCACAGATGAAGTCGTCCCCGCCGCGCAGCGTGCCATTCTGGACGAGGATCGTGGCGAGCGGGCCCTTACCGGGGTCGAGCGTCGCCTCGAGCACCGTGCCCTGCGCCCGGCGGTCGGGGTTCGCCTTCAGATCGAGCAGCTCGGCCTGCAGCAGGATCTGGTCGAGCAGCTCCTGCACGTTCTTGCCCGTCTTGGCGGAGATCGGCGTGGCGAGCGTCGTACCGCCGAACTCCTCGAGGACCACCCCATGCGCCAGGAGGTCTTGTTTCACCTTCTGCACGTTGGCGGTGGGCAGGTCGATCTTGTTGATCGCGACCACGATCGGCACGCCTGCGTTCTTGGCGTGGGAGATTGCCTCGACCGTTTGCGGCATGATCGCGTCGTCGGCGGCCACGACCAGGACGACGATGTCCGTCACCTGAGCGCCGCGGGCGCGCATGGCCGTGAACGCTTCGTGGCCGGGCGTATCCAGAAACGTGATCGAGCGCCCCTCTTTGAGCGTGACCTGATAGGCGCCGATGTGCTGGGTGATCCCGCCCGCCTCGCCGGCGACGACGTTGGCCTTGCGGACGTAGTCGAGCAACGAGGTCTTGCCGTGGTCGACGTGGCCCATGACCGTGACGACCGGCGCGCGCGGCTGAAGATCGCCTCCCTCCTCCTTGGGCTGCTCATCCGACGCGGCGAGGGCATACTCCTCCTCGCGCACCGCCTGGAAGCCGAAGGCCGATGCGATCAGCTCGATCATATCGAAATCGAGGCGCTGGTTGATCGTCACCATCTGCCCGAGCTCCTTAAAGGCGAAGCTGACGATCTCCTTGGCGGGCACCTTGAGGATGTTCGCGAGCTCGGAGACCGTGATGAACTCGGTCACGCGCACGAGCGTCTTCTCGCGCTCCTTCTCGTCGCGCCGCTTCTGTTCCTCGACCTCGCGGAAGCTCGGTCCCTCCTCGCGGCGGTGCACGCCCTTGCGCGCCACCGGCCCTTTGATCGAAGCGAGCGTGCGCGAAATGTTCTGCGCCACGGCCTCCTGATCCACGAGCGACTTCTTCCCCTTCTTCCGCTTCTTGCCCTTCTCCCGGCGCCGCTCTTCGAGCGGAATCGCGCCGGGCGCGGCCGACGCGACGGGCCGCGGGGGCGCGGGCACGGCGCCGCCGGGTGTCGCACTCGCGACCGGCTTGGGGCGGACCGGCGTGGGGATCACGGGGCGCGGCGCTACGAACGCGGCCGCGTGTTGCGCGGGTAGCGGGGCAGCGGGAGCGGCGGAGGCCGCAGCGAGCGGGGGCTCGACGCCCGGCTCCTCCGCGGCCGGCAGATCGCGGAACAGCGCGGCGGCGCGCTCCTCGAGGGACGGCTTCTCTTCGGCGTCGACGGCCTTTGCCGCCTCGAGCGCCTCGCGCGCCTTGAGCTCGCGCTCCGCCTCGAGCGCCGCTTCCGCCTGCGCCTCCGCCTCGACGGCGGCCATCTCGGCCGCCGTGCGGCGTCGCCGCTTGGGGCGCGCCTCGGTCGCCGCCGGAGCCGGCTCCACCGCCTTCACCGCACGGCGCCGTTTCGGGGGCGCGGGCCCTTCCTTTTGCTTGCGCTTCTCGCGCTCCCAGCGGGCGCGCATCAACGCGACCTGCTCGGGCTTGAGCGGCGAGAGGTGACTGCGCACGAAGATGTCCAGCTCCTTGAGCATGCCCAGGAGCTGTTCTGAAGAGATGCCGAACTCAGCGGCCAGATCGTGAATCCGCGTCGTTGCCACTCACTCCTCCAAAGACCCGACTAATCCTCGCGCCAGCGCGGCATCCGCCACGCCGACCGCCTGCACCGATGACCGCCCCAACCCTGCCCCGAGCCGATCCGCCGCCGGCCCCACCAGGACCGGAATGCGCCGCGCTCGCGCCAACCGCTCGACCTTGTCGCGGGTGCGAGGGCTCGCGTCCGCGGCGAGCACCACGCAGGACAGCGCGTTCCGCTGCAGCTTCGCTCGCACGCCCGCGACACCCACCACCACCCGACCACCGCCGCCCCGGACTCCGAGGCCCAGCAGCCGGACCAGCCGGTCCGTCACGCCGCGGGCGCCGGCGCGGCGGGGGGAGCCGGGGGAGGCCCGTCCGTCTTCCCGCTCGAGGGCGCGGGCTCCTCATCGCCCCCTTCCTCGGTCATCTCGTTCAGGAAGGCCATGAGCTTGTCGGCGAGCTCCGGCGTCATGCCGGCGATCTTATCCACGTCCTCGCGCTCCAGGTCGAGGATATCCTGAAGCGTCTTGTGGCCGGCCTGCGCCAGGACATCGACCAGCTCGACCGGCAACCCCTTGAGCTCGCGCAGCGCCACCTTCGTCGCGGCTTCCTCTTCGGCTGGCGGCAACGGCGCGAACAGCGGTCCCTCGCCGCCGCGCTCCAACCACTCCCGGCTCGAGTAGAGGTCGATCTTCCAGCCGGTGAGCTCGGACGCGAGCCGCACGTTCTGGCCATTGCGGCCGATGGCGAGCGACAGCTGGTCCTCGTCCACGATCGCCTGGATGGTCTTGGTCTCGGGGTCCGAGAACACGCGGGCGACGCGTGCCGGGGCGAGGGCGAGCTTCGCGAACCGCTCGGGATCGGGAGACCACGGCACGATGTCGATCCGCTCGCCTCCCAGCTCGTTGACCACGGCCTGCACGCGCGAGCCCTTGAGTCCCACGCATGCGCCCACCGGATCGATCGAGTCGTCGCGGGAGGACACGGCGATCTTGGTGCGGCTGCCCGCTTCGCGGGCGGTGGCGCGGATTTCGACGATCTGCTGCTGGATCTCCGGTACTTCGAGCTTGAACAACGCCTTCACGAACAGCGGGTCGGCCCGGGACAGGATGAGCCGGGGTCCCTTGGGGGTCTCCTCGATGCGCTTCAAGACGGCGCGGATCGTGTCGCCCTGGTGGAAGTGCTCGCGGTGGTTCTGCTCACGATAGGGGATGATCGCCTCGGCCTCGCGGAACTTGGCGAGCATCACCACGATCTTGCCGCGCTCGATCTGCTGCACCTCGCCCGAGAGGAGATCGCCCACCTTGTCGGTGAACTCCTCACGGATGCGCGCCCGCTCGCCCTCGCGCACCCGCTGGATGATGCGCTGCTTCGCGGCCTGCACGGCTGTGCGGCCGAACGCTTCGAACGGCACTTCCTCTTCCAGCACGTCCCCTACCTGGAAGTCGGGGTCCTCGAAGCGGGCTTCCTCGAGCGTCACCTGCGAGCCCGGGTCCTCCACCGCCTCCACCACGGTGCGCAGGACGGCGATGCGGATCGTGCCCTTCAACTCGTCGATCCCGATCTCGGCCTTGACGTTCGGTCCATAGCGCTTCACGAGCGCGGCGTGCAGCCCGTCCTTCAACAGGTCCAGCAGCTCCGTCCGCTCCAATTGCTTGGTATTTGTCAGCTCACGGATCGCGGATACGACTTCACTTGTATTCGTCGTCATGGGTTCCTCTGTGACCAATCCACGGCCAAACGCGCGTCGCGAATACCGGTGAACGGCACCGGTCGCGGCGCCGCGCCCTGCGGCTCGAGCACGACGGTCGCCTGGTCGGGCACCGCCACGATGCGGGCCCGTACGCGCCCCAGCCCCGCCACCGTCGCGTGGACCTCGTGGCCCACGAAGCGCAGCCAGTGCCGGTGCCAGCGCAGCGGCCGCTCCAGCCCGGGGCTCGAGACCTCCAAGATGTAGCGGCGGCCGAGGGGACCGTCTGCATCGAGCCACGCCTCGAGTGCGCGGCTCGCCGTGGCGCAATCGTCCACGGTCACCCGCTGCGACGGAGCGTCCCACTCGATGCGCACTTGAACGAGCGGCCGATGCGACGTGCCGCCGATCTTGAGGTCGGCCAGGTCCAGGCCCAACGGCGCTAACCGGGCCCGGAACGACTCGACGAGACTGTCGGAGAGCATAAAAAAAAGCGCGGGCCGAACTTCGCCCGCTTCACGGCACGGAATCTAGCCGCCCGAAGGCGAGTGTCAAGCGAGCGGCATGCCGGCGTAGGCGATCATCCGCCCGTCGCGCCCGCCGGACGCGCGATGCGAGAAAAACCGGTCGCGGTCGTGCGCGCTGCACCATGGGGAAACGGATATCTCCGTGAGCCCGAGCGCTCGCGCCTGCTGCACCAGTACCGCCCGCAGGTCCACATGTCCGGGACCCGGCTCGGCGCGACCCGAGAGCTCCGCTAGCACTTCAGAACCTACTTCATAGCACGACCCACAAATACCAACGCCGCAATGCATTACGATATCAGATGCGCGGGTGAATGCTTCCCGCTTGAGGAGCTCCACACCGCCCTCCAGGACGCGCGCGGCGACGCCGCGCCACCCGGCGTGCAACAGCGCGACCACCTGCTTCTGCGGCACCAGGAGGTAGACGGGAATGCAGTCGGCCACGGTGACGGTGAGCAAGAGACCCCGCGCGCCGGTGGCGTGGCCGTCGAGGCCGTCGAGGATCACCCAGCCGTCCGTGGCCGCACGGTGCCACGCCAACGCGGTGCCGTGCACCTGATGGGCCAGGACGAGCCCCGGAAAGCGGGGGCGAAACGCCGCGCCGACCGCCCGCCACCGACTCATGACCTGACCCACGTTTTCCTCACTCCACAGGCCGAGCGAGAAGCCCCGGCCGCGCGTCGTGATCCCCGCGACCACGCCGAAGCGCGCGGCCCATTCGGCGAGCTCCATGCGGGGGACGGCGCCGTCGGGGATGGACTGCTCGCGCAGCGAGACGGTCGGACGTTGTACGTCGTACGTCATATGACTTAGCGTCGTACCGTCGTGGTATCGCCCACCCTTTCGATCTGCGCCCCCAGCGCCCGCAGCCGCTCGTCGATCCGCTCGTATCCCCGCTCGATCTGCCCGATGTTGTGAATCACGGAGTCGCCCTGCGCGGCGAGCGCGGCGAGGAGCATCGCCATGCCGGCGCGGATGTCGGGGCTCTCGACCACGCCGCCGTGGAGCGGCGATGCCCCGGCGATCACGGCGCGATGCGGGTCGCACAGGACGATGCGCGCGCCCATGCTGATGAGCTTGTCCACGAAGAACAGCCGCGACTCGAACAGCTTCTCGAACACGAGCAGGAGCCCTTCGCACTGCGACGCGGCCACAATGGCGATCGAGATCAGGTCGGCGGGAAAGGCGGGCCAGGGCCCGTCCTCGAGCTTCGGGACGTGGCCGCCGAGATCCGGGCGGATGCGCCGCTCCTGGCCGACGTCAACGATCAGGCGAGTGCCGTCGAGCCGCGGGCGGACACCCAGCCGCTCGAATCCCATCAGGACCGAGCGGAGGTCCTCGGCCCGGACGCCATCGATGGTCACCGCTCCGTTGGTGACCGCGGCGAGCCCGATAAACGAGCCGACTTCGATGTGATCGGGGCCCACGGTAAAGGCACCACCCTTCAGTGGCGCGCCACCCTCCACCGTCAGCGTGTTCGTACCGATGCCCTGCACCGTGGCACCGAGCGTCACCAGGAAGCGAGCGAGATCCTGGACGTGGGGCTCGCACGCCGCATTGCGGAGCGTGGTGACGCCGCGCGCCGCCACGGCAGCCATCAGCGCGTTTTCGGTGGCGGTGACGCTCGGCTCGTCCAGGAAAATATCCGCCCCGCGGAGGCCCTTGCCCTCGAGCTGATAGGTGGCGCCTACGGTGACTTCCGCGCCGAGCTGTTCGAGCGCGAGGAAATGCGTGTCCACGCGCCGCCGGCCGATCACGTCGCCTCCGGGGGGCGGCAGGCTCAGTCGCCCGAAGCGCGCGAGCATCGGGCCCGCGAGCAGAATCGACGCCCGGATGCGGGCGCAGAGGGCCGGATCGAGCTCGCGCGGCCCGGCCCGAGTGGCATCCACGGCGACGCTGTTCGGTCCGGTCCATTCGACGGCCGCGCCGAGGTGCGCGAGCAGCGCGAGCATGGTCTCGACGTCGCGGATGTGCGGCACGTTGTCGATCCGGCAGGGCCCGTCGGCGAGGAGGGTGGCCGCGAGGATGGGGAGCGCTGCGTTCTTGTTGCCGGCAGGGCGAATGGTGCCCTTGAGCGGGCGCCCGCCCGTGACCGCGAAGGACGGAGGCATGGGTGAGGCAAGCTATGCGGCGGCTTGCGCCGGCGTCAAGCGTTCGCGAACGTTGGCCACGTGAATGTGAGTCCGATTCTCGCCCTAGCTGGACTCATCACGATCGGGTTGCTGGTACCGCGACTCACGAGCCTCCGGTGGCCGCGCGTGTCGAGCCTCGATCTGTTCGTCGCCGCCGGCGGGCCGCTCGTCGCGCTCGGGCTCGTGCTGGGTCCAGGAATCGATTTGCTCGACCGGCAGGCGCTCGCGGCGGTCGCGCCCGCGATCGCACTCGCGATCGGGTGGATCGGCGCCGCGTTCGGCGCTTGCTTCGAGTGGCGTTACCTCCGGCGCATTCCCCGCGGCGCCTGGCTCCTGGCCGCGATTTCGAGCCTTGTGACGCTGACCGCCGTCGCACTGGCCACCTGGCTCGCCATGCGGCTCATACCGGCGCTGTCCGCTGCCTGGGCTCCCCCCCGGCTCCCCGCAATCCTGACGCTCGGCGCACTTGCCGCAGCGTCTGGACCGGGAGTGGTGACGCTCGTGGCCCGCGTGGTCGGTACTCCGCCGCGGGCCGCTCGCCCGATCGTGCTGGCCGCGACACTCGAAACCGCATTCGCCTTGGTCGCGATGACTCTGCCCTTCGCATCGCACCGGCGCGTCGGCGCCGCCGTGGCGTGGTTGGCGTTGGTTGTCCTGGCGGCCGGCAGCGGTGCGCTGGCCGGATTGACGTTCGTATGGCTCACGCGGCTGGGAACCGGGCTCCCCCGGACCGAGCTCGGCTTCGCGGTCCTCGCCACGCTGCTGTTGGGCGCAGGGGTTGGCACCGCGGCCGGCGTCCCGCCCTTCGTCACGTGCTTCCTCGCATCGGCGCTGATCGTCAATGCGTCGCCGCAACGGCACGCCGTCCGCGCCGTACTCGTCGAAGGGGAGCGTCCGAGCTACGCGGTCCTTCTCGTCGTTACCGGCGCGCTGCTCGCGTTGCCCACCGCCTGGATCCTCGTTGCGGCGCCGGTGCTCTTGGGGCTGCGCGCCGTCGCGAAATGGGCCGCAGTCCGATTCGGAGGCCGTCTGCTCGGCCTCGCTCGCGGCTCGCGCGAGAGAGGGGGGCTCGGCACGATCGCGCAGGGCGGGGTCGTCGTGGCCCTGGGGCTGAGCTACGCCCTCTTGTACGGAGGTGCGGGACCACTGCTCACGACGATCGTGCTCCTCGTCGCGGCGGCACAGCTCTCCGCGGTCCCGCTCTGGACCTTCGCGTTGCGAGCGGACTCGGCGGGGCCGGTGGCGCCCGCGACGCCCGATGCGTCCGCGCCGTTGACACAGACCACGGCGCCGCCCGAGCTTAGTGCCAACGTTTCCGCGGAATGGCCCCGATGATCCCGACGTGGGTGGCGGTGGTGACCGGGATTTCCCTCGCGATTCTCGCGCTGTCGGCGATCGTCATCGCGCTGTCGTCCCTCGCCGCCGCGCTGGGCGTGCGCGAGTTCCTGCGCATGCTCCGGGAGCTCGCCGGCCCCGCGCTGGGCGACGTCCGCCAGCTGGTGGCGGGAATCCGCACCGAGGCGGACGGTCTGGTTGGGACCTCGCGCGAACTGCGCGGCCGTATCGTGGCCGCGGCGGACGCGGCGCAGGCCCGCCTGGCCGATCTGGATGCGCTCTTCGAGGTGGTGCAGGAAGAGGTGGAGACCACGGTGCTCGACGTGGCGGCGACGCTCCGCACCGTGCGGCGCGGCCTGTCGCTGCTCGAGTGGGGCCGGCGAACCCTCAAACGGGGGAAAAAGCACTGACGCGTAAGGGGCTGCTCGCGGCCGCGGCGGCCGGCTTCGCCGGGGTGGTGTTTTTCCCGGCCGTCGCACACGCCTGGACGCCAGGGACCCATGTCTACCTCGGCGAATCGGTCCTGGCAAACCTGCATCAGTTCACCGGAGCCGTGGCCGACCTCCTGCGGGCGTTTCCCTACGATTTCCTGTACGGCAACATCGCGGCCGATACCTCACTCGCCAAGAAGTACGCGCCGGTGGGCCGCCACTGTCACGCCTGGCACGTGGGTCAGGAGATCTTCGACCTCGCCCACACCGACCCGCTCCGCGCGTTCGGGCTCGGGTATCTCTCCCATCTCGCGGCCGATGCCGTCGCGCACAATTTCTTCGTGCCGCGCCAGCTCGTCCTCACCTCGAGCACCACGGCGCTCGGCCACAGCTATTGGGAGAGCCGCTTCGAGACCCACCTCGGGCCCGCGTACGCGACGACGGCCAAGGAGCTGATTCTCCAGGACCACGCGGCGAGCGATACCCACCTCGACACGATCATTTCCCCCACCCTGTTCAGCGTGGGCACCAGCCGGCGGCTGTTCCGCGGCATGGTGCACCTCACCGAGAGCGAGAGCTGGCGGTGGGCGTTTCAGATGATCCTCGAGAACACGCGTTGGGACCTGCCGGACGAAGACGTGGAGCGCCACATGGCCGTGGCGTTCGAGTACGTGATGGAGATGCTCGGGGAGAAGGACGCGGCGGCGCGGCGGCTCGATCCGGCGGGCGATCAGGCGCTCAAGCTGGCCAAGCGGATGCGGCGCGAGGCGTTGCACGAGGGCGGTCGAGAGGATCCCGAGCGGATGCTCGAGACCGCGGAGCAGCACTTCGGGCTGCCGACGCCGCCGCTCGCGTACTGGCGGCAGTCGGCAGCGCAGCGACCGTGGCGGAATCGGAACGGAGCGGGGGGCCGCTAGGCCACGAGCTTTTCCTCCAGCACCCTCTGCACGAGCTTCGGATCCGCCTTCCCGCGCGACACCTTCATCACCTGGCCGACAAAGAACTGGAGCAGCTTGACCTCGCCGCTCTTGTAGCGTGTCACCTCGGTCGGGTTGGCGGCGAGCACCTCGCTCACCCAGCCGGTGACCACACCGGTGTCCGCCACCTGGATCAGCCCCAGCGCCTCGGCCACGTTGCGGGGCTCGCCGCCCCGCTCGGCGACTTCGCCGAACACCCGCTTCGCCGCCTGGTGGCTCAACGTGCCGCCCCGCACGAGACCGATCAGGTTGGCGAGCGCGCCCGGCGGCACGCGCAGCGCGTCGCCGTGATCCTTCGCGTCCTCCAGCACTTCCGTCATCACCCAGTTCGCCGCGGTCTTGGAGTCCGCCCCGGCGTGCACCACCCCTTCGTAATAGTCGGCCACGGCCCGCTCCGCCGTGATCACGGCGGCGTCCGTCACGCTCAACGCGTACTGGGCGACGAACCGCTCGCGCTTCTTGGCCGGCAGCTCTGGCAGGAGGGTCTGTTGCTCCGCGATGAACTCCTCGCTCAGGACCAACGGGGGCAGGTCCGGATCGGGGAAATAGCGGTAGTCGTGGCTCTCTTCTTTGCTCCGCTGCGGTCGAACGCTGTTGGTCTTCGAGTCGTACAGCATGGTCTCCTGCGTGATCATGGCCCCGCCCTCGAGAGCGGCGACCTGCCGGTCGCGCTCCACCGTCAGGGCCTTCTCCACGTACGCGAACGAGTTGATGTTCTTCACCTCGGTCTTGGTGCCGAGCGTGGCCTGGCCCCCGCGCCGTACCGAGAGATTCGCGTCCACCCGCAGGCTGCCTTTCTCCATGTCGCAGTCCGAGACTCCCGAGTACTCGAGGACCTGCTTGAGCGTCTGGAGATAGGCGCGTGCCTCGTGCGGCGAGCGGAAATCCGGCCCGGTGACGATCTCGATGAGCGGCACGCCGCAGCGGTTCAGGTCGATCGCCGTCTGCTTCGGGTAACGGTCGTGCAGCGACTTTCCCGCGTCCTCCTCGACGTGCAGGCGCACGATCGTGGCGGTCACGACACCCCGGTCGGGCGAAAGGTAGGACAGGGCCCCGTTGGTCGAGAGCGGCTGCTCGAATTGGGAGATCTGATAGCCCTTCGGGAGATCCGGGTAGAAATAGTTCTTGCGCGCGAAGAGGCTCCGTGGATGCACGGTACAGCTCAGCGCGAGCGCAGCCCGCACCGCGAGCTTCAGCGCCAGCTCGTTGGGCACGGGCAGCGCGCCGGGCAGGCCGAGGCATACCGGGCAGACGTTGGTGTTGGGCGGCGCGCCGAACGCGGTCGAGCAGCTGCAGAACATCTTCGACAGCGTGCGCAGCTGCACGTGCGTTTCCAGCCCGATCACCGTCTCCCAGGGCCCCCCCCCGCTCCCTGCGGCCATCTACGCTTCCTCCGTAGCGGGCACGACCCGCTCGAGCGCGTAAGCGGCCTCGAGCATCTCGTCCTCGAGAAACGCCTGGCCGATGAACTGCCCGCCGATCGGCAGCCCCTTGATCCGCCCGATCGGCAAGGAAATCGCGGGCAGCCCCGCGAGGTTGGCGGTCACCGTGAAGATGTCGGAGAGGTACATCGCCACCGGATCGTCGAGCTTCTCGCCGGCCTTGAAGGCGGGGGTCGGCGTGGTGGGCGTGAACAGCAGATCCACGCCCCGGTCGAAGGCATTCCGGAAGTCCTGCGCGATCAGGGCCCGCATCTGCTGCGCCTTCCGATAGTACGCGTCGTAGTAGCCCGAGGAGAGCACGTAGGTGCCGATCAGCACGCGTCTCCGCACTTCGCCGCCGAACCCCTCTCCGCGCGTGGTTCGATACAGCGCGCGGACGTCCTCCGAGCCGTTGAAGCGGGGCCCGTACCGCGCCCCGTCGTAGCGGGCCAGGTTGGACGACGCCTCGGCCGGAGCGACGATGTAGTAGGTGGCCACGGCGTATTGCGTGTGCGGCAGCGACACCTCGCGCACCGCCGCGCCAAGCTCCCGGAACAGCCGGATGGCGCGGTCGCAGGCGCGCCGCACGGCCGGATCCAGGTCGGTCGGAAAGTACTCCTTCGGGATGCCGATCACGAAGCCTTGCAGCGACTCCGGCACCGTGGGCAGGCGCAGCGGGTCGCGGTCCTCGCAGGTGGCGTCCCGGGGATCGCGCCCGCTGATCACCGACAGCACGCGCGACGCATCGTGAACGCTGCGCCCCAGCACGCCGATCTGGTCGAGCGACGACCCGAACGCGACGAGGCCGTACCGGCTCACGCGCCCGTAGGTGGGTTTGATCCCGACCACACCGCATAGTGAAGCGGGCTGGCGAACCGAGCCCCCGGTCTCCGAGCCGAGAGCGGCGGGCACCGCCCCGGCCGCTACGAGGGCCGCCGAGCCGCCCGATGAGCCGCCGGGCACCCGTGTCTTGTCGAACGGATGAATCGACCGACCGTACGCCGAGTGCTCCGTGGACGAGCCCATTCCGAACTCGTCGCAATTGGTTTTCCCGGCGATCAGGGCGCCAGCCGCTTTGAGCTTGGCCGTGGCAGTGGAGTCATACGGCGACCGGTAGCCCCCGAGGATCTTGGAGCCGCACGTGGTCGTGAACTCGAGCGTGCAGATGTTGTCTTTCACCGCGACCGGCATGCCGTACAGCACGCCGGACGGATGAGCGGCCTGCGCCTGGGCGACCAGGGACTTCCGAAGGTCCTTTAACGCCGTCAAACAAGCGTTCAGCCGTTTGGTCTTGCTGATGCGATCGGCCGCCGCCTTGGCACTCGCGAGCGCTTCGCTCGGATCGCTCACAGCTCGGGCTCCTCGAACGCCCCGAGCTTGGGCACGAGGAAGAATCCGTCCTTGAAGGCGGGAGCGAACGCGGCCGGGCCGAAGGCGAGCCCGGAGGGCTTCACTTCATCGGGACGGAACCGCACGGCGTCCGGCCCCGGGATGAAGGGCTTCACGCCTTCACTCGCCGGGACGGCGTTGATCTGGGCGACGTATTCGAGAATCCGCGACATCTGCTCGGCCAACGCCGGTAGCGTGGCATCGTCGACGTCGAGCTCGGCGAGTCGCGCGATCTTGCGCACCTCATCGTGCGTGACGCTCATGCGCTCTCCCACTCCCGTTCGAGCCCGGCGTAGGCCACGAGCAACTGTTTCGTGCCGATCTCCTGATCGTCGAATTCGACCGTGACCTTGAGCTCGCGCCCCGACCCCGCCACCGCCCGCACGACACCGCCGCCGAACTTCCGATGGCGCACTCGTTCGCCGGTCACATAGCGCGGCGCGTCCTGCGACACCTCGACGTCCCAATCGAGGTCGACCGGCAACGGCGGGCGCGACCGGCGACCGGCCTCGCCGCGCCCGGCCCGGTCCCACTGCGGGGTGGTGCTCCGTTCCTCGAGAACGCTCGGCGGCACCGCTTCGAGGAACCGCGATGCCGCCGACAGCTCGAGACGCCCGTTGCGGTACCGCGTGCGCGCCCATGAGAGATACAATTTTTCGCGCGCGCGCGTGAGACCCACGTAGCACAGGCGCCGCTCCTCCTCGAGCCCCCCCGGCTCGCCCGCCGTCCGCGCCAGCGGGAACAGTCCGTCCTCGAGCCCGGCGAGTGCGACCACGGGCCACTCGAGCCCCTTGGCCATGTGCACCGTCATCAGTGTCACGCCGGTGGGGTCGCCCGTCCCTTGATCGGCCGAGGTGACGAGGGCCGCCTGCGTGAGGTACCGCTCGATGAGCGTGGCGCCGCTTCCGTTTCCCCCTTCGCCCGCCTCCTCCCCGCCTTCTTCCTCTTCTTCTTCCGCGGTCTCCGCCCATTCGGCTGCCCCGGCGATGAGCTCCTGGACGTTCTCGAGCCGCTCGATGCCTTCCGCCCCCTCGTCGGCGAGATACTGAGCGTAGCCCACCGCCGCAACGATCTGCTCGAGCGCCGTCGCGGGATCCACCTGGCCCTGCCGCGCCCGCAGCTCGTCGATCGACCGGACGAGCGACGCGAATGCCTCCCGCACGTTGGGCCGCAGGTCCGGGATCCGGTCCGCCGCCCGCGCGGCCTCGAGCAGGGGCAACCGCCATTGGGCGGCCGCCCGCGCCAGGGACGCGAAGGATGCGTCGCCGATCCCCCGGCGCGGGACGTTGACGATCCGGGCGAACGCCTCGTCGTCCGCGGGGTTGGCGATCAGCCGCACGTAGGCGAGCACGTCCTTCACTTCCCGCCGCTCGTAGAAGCTCACGGCGCCCACCAGCCGGTACGGGATCCCCCGGAAGCGGAACGCTTCCTCGAGCGGCCGCGATTGGGCGTTCGTGCGGTAGAGAATAGCCATGCTCTCATAGGGAATGTCGCCCCCTCCAACGCTCGCCCGGCGGGTCAGCTCCCCCGCGAGCCATTCCGCTTCGTCGCGCTCGTCGGCCGACGTGAGCAGCGTGACCGGCTCACCCCCTTGCTTCAGGGTGAACAGCGTCTTGCCGAGCCGGCGCGCGTTTTCGGCGATGACGCCGTTCGCGGCGTCGAGGATCACCTGGGTGGAGCGATAGTTCTGCTCGAGCTTGATGAGGGTCGTGCCCGGAAAGTCCTGCTGGAACGAGAGCATGTGCCGCACGTCCGCCCCGCGCCACCCGTAGATCGCCTGGTCGTCGTCACCCACCACGCAGAGGTTCCGATGCTCGGCCGCGAGCTGCTTCACCAGCCGGTACTGGGCGGCGTTGGTATCCTGGAACTCGTCGACGAGGACGTGATCGAAGCGGCGCTGCCAGTATGCCAGACGCTCGGGGTGCTCCGCGAAGAGTGTGAGCGGCAACAACAGCAGGTCATCGAAATCCATGGCGTTGGCCTGCCGCAACGCGGGCGCGAGTGCGGCGTAGATCTCCGCGGCCAAACGCTCGAGCGGGCTCTCGGCCGACGCCCCGAGCTCCTCCGGCAGCAGCATCCGGTTCTTGGCGCCGGAGATGATCGCATGGATCACACGCGGGGGATTCGCCTTGGGGGAGTGCCCGCGCTGCTCCAGCAGCCGCTTGATGAAGGACTCGGAGTCGTCTTGGTCGTAGATCGTGAAGTTCGGGCCGAAGCCCAGGAGCGGCGCTTCGCGCCGCAGCAGCCGCGCCGAGAGCGCGTGAAAGGTGCCGATCCACAAGCCGCGGGGGGCTGCGCCCAGCAGGGCGGCCACGCGCGCCCGCATCTCTCCCGCGGCCTTGTTCGTGAACGTGACCGCGAAAATACGCCATGGGGCGACTGCCCGTTCGCGAATCAGATGCGCGATCCGGGCGGTCAGCACGCGCGTCTTCCCGGAGCCCGCCCCGGCGAGCACGAGGAGCGGTCCCCCGGGGTGGCGGACCGCGGCTTCCTGCTGGGGGTTGAGGGCGAGGGTCACGGACGGCTCAACTGGCGGCGACCATGGGGAACTCGAGCACAAACTCGGCGCCCTCGGCCCCCGGCCCGCTCGGCGCCTGCCGGTAGACCAGGCGGCCGCCGTGCTGCTGCTCGACGATGCGCCGCGCGAGCGCGAGGCCGATGCCCCACCCTCCCGGTTTGGTCGATACGCCGGGCTCGAAGAGCTGGGGCCGTACCTCGACCGGGACACCCGGCCCGTCGTCGCGGACGCTGACCCGCGCCGTCCGTCCGCCGGCGTCGACCGTGACGTCGATGCGCCCGCCCCGGCCGGAGAGGGCGTCGATGGCGTTCTTGATGACCGCTTCCAGCGCCCACTCGAGCAGCACGGGATCGCCGAGGGCGGTCGGTCCGGGGCCAGTGGCGCGGAGCGACAAGGTCACGGGGCTCGCCAGCGTAGGAAGACGCGGCCGGAAATAGCTCACGACGCGCTCCGCGAGCGCGCCGAGTCCCACCGGCTCTCGTCGTGCCGGCCGCCCGATGCGCTCGAAGCGCTTGGCCACACGCTCGAGACGTTCCGCATCGGCCTGAAGATGATCCGCCAGCTCGATGCCCGTGGTACCCGGATTCTCCCGGAGGTATGCGATCCATCCCGTCAGGCTCATGAGCGGGGTACCGAGCTGGTGTGCCGACTCTCGCGCCATGGCCACCCACAACCGATCGCGCGCCGCGGCGACCTGCGAGCGATACGCCCACGCGGCGAGCAACGCCAGGCAGAGGAGCACCGCCCCCTCGAGCGCGGCGATCCCCGCGAAGCGCCGCGCGGCAGGCCCGGCTCCGTAATGGATGGTTCCCACACCCGGTTGCACGAGCGGCGCATTCTCCAGGTCCAGATCGGCAATCCAGGCGCGCAGTCGCGCGGTGTCGGGGCCCACGCTCGCGGGCGCGTTGTCGAGCGCCGTAATGTGACCGGCCGTGTCGGTCACCACGATGGCGATTCCGAGCGACCGGACCTGGCGGGCGAGATCGAGGAGCGCGTCCGTGGCGGCGTCGGGACCGGGATCGTTCAGTCCGGCGAACACCCGGCCCAGCAAGATGCTCGTCTGCCGCGCGTCCTCGCGCAGGTGGCGGGCCACGACCCACGCGTAGCCTACCGTGATCCCGCCGAGGAGCAAGGCCAATCCGACGACGGCGGGCGGCCCCATCCGGCGGAGCGCGGCGCTACGGGGCACCGGACGAGGAGGCGGCCGGGGGTGGGAGGGGGGGGCCCAGGCGCTCCATTCCCACGTACGGGGCGAGGGCTCGCGGGATCGTCACGGACCCGTCCGCCTGCTGATGCGTTTCGAGCAACGCCGCGATGGTGCGCGGAAGCGCCACCCCGGAGGCGTTCAGCGTGTGGACGAGCTCGGGCTTCGCGCCGGGCGCCGCGCGGAAGCGGATGTGCGCGCGGCGCGCTTGAAAGTCGGTGAACGTGCTTGAGCTGGAGACTTCGAGCCACTGTCCCACGCCCGGCGCCCAGACTTCGAGATCGTACGTCTTGGCGCTCGCGAAGCCCAGGTCCCCCGCCGCAAGCAGCGCGATGCGATAGGGCAGCTCGAGTCGCTGCAGCACGGCCTCGGCGTGCGTCGTCATGCGCTCGTGCTCCGCTGCCGACTCGGCCGGCCGCGCGAACCGGACGAGCTCGACCTTGTCGAACTGATGCACGCGTAGCAGGCCGCGCGTATCCCTTCCCGCAGCTCCGGCCTCCCGTCGGAAACACGGCGTGTACGCCGTGTAGCCAAGCGGCAGCCTGGTGCCGTCGAGGATCTCGTCACGGTGCAGGTTGGTGACCGGGACCTCGGCCGTGGGGACCAGGAAGAGATCGTCCGGGGCGGTCTTGTACGCGTCGTCCTCGAGCTTTGGCAGTTGGCCGGTGCCTTCCATCGTTTCGCGCTTGACGACGAACGGCGGCTCGACCTCGACGTAGCCGTGCTCCCGCGTGTGGAGATCCAGCATGAAGTTGATGAGGCCACGGACGAGCTTTGCGCCCGCACCCACAAAGACTGGGAACCCGGAGCCCGCCAGCTTCGCCCCCCGCTCCAGGTCGAGGATGCCGAGCGCCGCGCCGATCTCCCAATGGGGTTTGCCGCCACGGGGCGCGGGCTCGCCCCAGGTGCGCACGATGGCGTTGTGGGACGCGTCCCCATCCGGCAACTCGGGGAGCGGCAGGTTCGGTACGAAGAGGGCCTTTCGCTCGAGGTCGGCTTCGACGGACTTGAGCTGATCTTCGAGCTCGGCGACTTGCGTGCCGAGCTCGCGCCGCTTCGCTGTGACCGCGGCAGGCAGGCTGCCCTCCCGCTTGACGTGCGCCGCGTCGACGCGTGCCGCTTCGTTACGCTCGGCATTGAGCTGGTCGAGCCGGCTCGCGAGCGAGCGGCGCTTCATGTCGAGCGCCTCGACCTCGTCGAGCAGCCGGGTCAGCCCCGGGTCTCCCCGCCGGGCGAGCGCGGCGCGCACCTGCTGGGGCGAGGTGCGAAGCAGCTTGAGATCGATCACGGAGCTACTGGGTCGGGAGACCGGGCTGGAGGCCGCGGTACCCGCAGTTCTGATCGACGAGAATCTCCATGTCCAGTCGCCGCGCCGTCGAGCGCACTCCGAGCACTCGCAGCTTGGCGTACAGCGACACCGTCGCCCCGAAGGAGCAGGTGGTCGGGCGCGAGCGAACCAGCACCACCATCCCGGAATCGAGGGCGAGTGGCTTATCGAAGACGTAGGTTCCGGTCGGCGCGAGCGTGATCGCGTCGAACGCCGTCGTGGTTTTCAGCAAGCCGGACTGCTGGCCCAGATTCAGCGTGCCGAGCGGGAAGAGGGCGGGCTCGCCGATCGAGTCGAAATCGAACGCGAAGTCGAAGGCCGTTGTCTGGTCGGTCCGCACTTGCTGGTTTCCGTTCAGCGTGAACGCGGACGGCAGCGAAATGTCCGTGCCGCGCAGGGCCCAGAGCGATACCGTGTCCACGACGTTCGTCCAGATCGGCGCCGGCAATCCGGTCGTGTTGCTGCAGCCGACGGCGAGCAGAGCGACCGCAGGGAGGGCGGCGAGCGCGGCGAGAGAGTAGCGGGAAGGCATTCGGTGCGGGGAAGATACCGCGCTTCGTCCAAGTGGGTCAACCCACGGTGGCTGCTTGACTTCGCCACTCTCGATTCCTAGCTTGGCCGCCGTATGGCGAACATCCGCGAAGTGGTCGACGCATTGAGCCGCCGCAGCGGTGTCGACGCCGTGATGGTGGTCGGTCGCGACGGCCTGCCGATCGACTCCCGTGCGGCGAACGGTGTCGACGCCGAAAACGTGGCCGCGTTGCTTCCCTCGGTGGTCAACGGCATGGCCCAACTCGGCCAGGCGGGAGGCCGCGGCGAGTTCGGCACCGCCGTGCTCGAGTTCGGGTCGGGACTCGCGGTGGTCACCGTTTTGCACGCCGATGCACAGCTGGTAGTCCTCGTGCAGCCGTCCACCAACGTGGGCGCGCTGCTCTACGACCTGCGCCGCCACCGCTCGGCGATCGCCGGTCTGCTCTGACCGGGCGCGGTCCTTGTCGCCCGGCCAGCGGCATCTCCTCGTGGTGGACGACGAGCCGCACATTGGCTTGCTGTTACGCCCGCATCTCGAGCGGCTTGGGTGTGCCGTGAGTCTCGCCCGCACGCTCGCCGATGCGCGCGCGGCGTTCGGCGAGCGGGCGGCCCCGCTCGATGCAATGCTCTTGGATCTCCACCTCCCCGATGGGTCCGGTCTCGAGCTGCTGCGCGAGCTGCGCGCGCGGGCGGCGACCCGCGCGTTTCCGGTGATCGTACTGACCGCCGAAGGGGAAGAACGCGTGCTCGAGGAAGCGGAGGACCTGGGCGCCGGCCTGCTGACCAAGCCATTCAGTCCGAGCAAGCTCACGGCACGCATCGCCACTCTCCTGGGTGACACACCCCCCCAATGAGCGTCTGGGCTGCGATCCTGGCCGGCGGGTCGGGCACGAGATTCTGGCCGCTGTCGACGCCCGAGCGACCCAAGCAGCTGCTCCCGCTGGTCGGCGACCGGCCCTTGCTCGTCCAGGCGGTAGAGCGACTGGACGGACTCGTGCCTCCCGAGCGCATCCTCCTGCTCACCGGACCGTTCCTGGTGGACCAGGTGGCACGAACGGTGCCGCAGGTTCCGCGCGCACAGGTGTTCGCGGAGCCGCGCTCGGCCTCGACGGCGCCCGCGCTAGCCTGGGCCGCGAACTGGATCTCCCAGCAGGAGCCCGGCGGGGGCGCCCAGATGCTTTCCTTGCACGCCGATTGGGCGGTGACCGACGACCGAGCGTTCCGCGCGGCGGCACGGCAGGCGCTCGGCGTCGCCGCCGAGTACGACATGCTCGTGACGGTGGGCGTCAAGCCGTCCCGCAACGAGACCGGGTACGGCTACGTGGTCCCCGGACGATCACTCGGCGGAGCTCGCACCGTGCGGCGTTTCATCGAAAAGCCCTCGCCGGCGCGCGCGGCCCTCCTGCGGCGCCGGGGCGCCCTCTGGAACACGGGGCTCTTCGCCTGGGGGGTCGCCCGCTTCCTCGGCGAAGCAGGTGCGTACGCTCGCGAGCTCAAGCCCGGGTGGACCGCCCTCTCCGCGGGAGATGTCTCGGGATTCTTCACGGCCGTCCGGCCGGTCGCCGTGGATGTCGCGGTCCTCGAGCGCACCAAACGGCTGGCGGTCGTCACGGGAACGTTCGGATGGGACGACATCGGCTCGTGGGACGCCCTGTTGCGCCTTCGCAAGCCCGACGCCCGTGGCAACGTCGTCGTCGGGAATGCGACCGTGGCTGAGGACGTGCGCCGCTCGGTCATCTGGTCGGAGAGCGAGCACATCGCGGTCGTCGGCGTGGAGGACATGGTCGTCGTCCGCGCGAACGGTCACACGCTCGTCATGCCCACGGGGCGGGCGGAGCGCCTGAAGGAGCTGGTGCAACGCCTGTGAGCCACGCCCTGTACCTGCTGGATCCGGACCCCACACCCGCCTGGGCGCCGTTCGCGGGCGCACGACCCCTGTGCGAGCTGCGCGCGGGCGCGCACTTGATCCGCGAGCGGTGGGAAACGTTCGTCGGTGCCGAGGCCGCGGGGATCTTCGCCCTGCCCCACCTCGCGGGGTTTACAGAACCCGGCGTGCCTCCGGTCGGTGCGCGGCAGCCTGTGAACGGCCCCGTGGTGATCGGATCGTCCACCTTCGCGCCGTGCGGGCTCGCCCCGGCGCTTCCCGATGGGGCGTTCCGGCTCACGAGTGGCGGCATCACGGTCGGCTGGGGCGCGGGGCCCGGTGGCACCTGGGACGGTCCACAACCCCACGCGACCGCGGTCGAAGTGCCCGGCATGGTGCTGCACGGCGTTTACGACCTGCTCCCCGCCCTCGAGCGCCTGCTCGCGGACGACGTACGGGCGCTGCTGGGGGACTCGGACCCGCTGCCGGCAGGGAGCATCGTGCTCGGGGATCCCGCCGCCATCGCAATGCACGACGCCGCGGTGGAACCCGGCGTCGTCTTCGATGTACGCAACGGGCCGCTGGTCCTCGAGAGCGGCGCCGAAGTCCGCTCCGGTTCCCGTCTCGAGGGACCGCTCTGGATCGGCTCCAACGCGCACGTCCTGGGCGGCCCGGTCCGCGCGTGCGCGATCGGCCCGCGCGTCAATGCCCGCGGCGAGCTGTCGCACTGTGTATTTCTGGGCTACGGGAACAAGGCGCACGACGGATTCGTCGGCCACTCGGTGATCGGGCGCTGGGCGAACCTCGGCGCGGGCACCGTCACGTCGAACCTGAAAAACACGTACGGACGCGTGCGGCTCGACATCGGGGGCACGATGCTCGAGACGGGCCTGCAGTTCTTGGGCAGCCTCGTGGGCGACCACGCCAAGACGGCGATCGGCACACTGCTGTCGACGGGAACCGTCATCGGGACCGGTGCCAACGTGTTCGAAGGCGTCCGACCACCCAAGTACGTTCCCCCGTTCGCCTGGGGAGGGGGCGGGGGGGCCGGGGGGGGCGGGGGGGGCGGGCGGGGCGGCACGCGGATGACCAAAGAAGGGTTCCTGAAGATCGCCGGTCGAGTGCTCCCGCGTCGCGACGTGGCGGTGGACGATGCCACGCGGGCCCTGTTGGGACGCATCTATGACTGGGCCCTGCGCTGACTTTCCGCTCGCCGTTGCTCTCGGCGGGTGGAGTGCGCACATTGGGAGGCTCTGCGGGACACTCGACATGCCCCAACCGGAACAATTCAGACGAGTCGGTAAGTTCGAGCTCCACGAGCTCATTGGCGAAGGCGCGATGGGCGCGGTGTGGAAGGCCTACGACTCCGTCATCCGGCGCTACGTGGCGCTCAAACTGCTGTCGCGCGCCGGTCGCACCGCCGACGCGCGGGACCGCTTCCTGCGTGAGGCCCGTGCTGCCGGCGCACTGCAGCACCCCAACATCGTCACGATCTACGACCTCGGGGAATCCGAGGGCCAGCTGTTCATCGCGATGGAGCTGGTCGATGGACGGGACCTGAGCTCGATCATCGCGCTCTCCGAGCCGCTCGCACTCGAGCGGAAGCTCGACATCGTCATCGAAGTCCTGCAGGGGCTGTCCTACGCACACGAGCGCGGCGTCATCCACCGCGACATCAAGCCCTCCAACGTGCGCATCGCCTCCGACGGCTCGGTCAAGATCATGGATTTCGGGATCGCGCGCCTCCAGTCCGTCGACGCGACGGGCTCGGGGGCCATCATCGGGACCCCGACCTACATGGCGCCCGAGCAGATCACGAACGGCGCGATCACGCCGGCTACCGACATCTTCGCCGTCGGCGGCCTTCTCTACGAGCTGCTCGCGTACCACAAGCCGTTCGAGGGCGAGACCGTGCACGGCGTGCTCTATCAGGTCCTCACGACCGACCCAAAGCCGCTTCGGACCATGGCTGTCTCGATCCCCGCCGCGCTCGAGCGCGTCGTCGCGAAGGCCCTGAACAAGGTGCCCGAGGATCGCTACGACACCGCGCGCCAAATGCAGTCCGCGTTGTTCAGCATCCGCGCGGCTCTGTCGGGCGCCTCGGACGCGACGGCGCGCATCAGCCTGCGATGGACCCCGATCCCGTCGGCGGTCCTCCGCCTGGTGACGCACGCGCCGCTGAAGTGGCGGGCGGCCGTGCTGACCACCCTGATGGCGACCGCCCTTGTGCTCCTGTACGTGTCGCGCTCACCATCTCCGGCGGCGGCGCCATCGCCAGGCCTCGAGAGCGCCACGCTCGAGCAGCTCCTGACTTACCCCCTCCCGATGCATCTCAACAGCGCGCTCGTCGCGCAGCGTGACTCGGCGCTCGCGGTCCGCGAGCGGGCGCAGCGGGCGGGGGCGATGAAGAACAACGTGCCGTCCTTGATCCTCGCCGAGGCCGTGCTGCAGAATGCGGAGCGCGCCCTGCGCTCGGGGGACGTGGCGCGGGCCGCGAGCGGCTATCTGAGCGCGATTCCACAGTACCGAAAGGCCCAGACTGAAGCGGAGGGGCTCCGCCAGGACGCCCAGCAGGCGATCATGCGCGCCACGCCCGTGGTGCACGCGCTCGCGACCCGGCCCGAAGCAGGGCGGGCCGCGACCTCCCTGGCGCGCGCGGAATCGCTGTACAACGCGATGGACTATGTGGTGTCCCGCATGGCGGCACTCGATGCGGAGCAGGTAGGGGTGGCTGCCGGCGTCGCTCCACCGTCGCCCCAGCCCCCCGATACGCGCGCGGCGATCGGCGTGCTACTGCAGGATCTCGAGCGTGCCGTCTCGAGCGAACGCGTCGGGAACCTGCAAGTGCTGATGCCGACCATGGCGGACAAGGATGTCGCGGCGTGGCAGACCTTCTTCCGGCGCTACACCCGACTCACGGCGCGCTACACCATCGAGCGCCTCAACCCGCGTGGGGACACCGTGTACGCCGCGGTGCGGACCGCCTACGTGTATGTGCCCGCGGCGGGAGGGGCGCAGGGGGAGACCCGACTGCGTCAGGCGATCCGGTTCGCCCGCACGCCCAACGGCTGGCGCATCGCGAACATCGGCGAAGCGCCCTGACCACCGGTTAGTCCCAGGCGCGCTCCGTCGGAGGTGGGGGAGGCGGAATCGCCACGGAGTCCGCCCGCGCAGTGGGTGGGCCTACCCGTCGCAGGGTCACGGGCTTCTCCAAATCCCCGCCCGAGAGCGTCAACCGCTCGTTGTCGAGCTTCATCCCGTACACCTGCCAGACTCCATCCCCCAGGGTCAGCCACAGGCTGTCGCCTACCACCCGCCACCGCGACACCTGATCGCCGAACTGGGCGGAGCTGTCGCTACGCACCATGATGTTCCGGATCTCGTCCTCGGTCTTGGCTTGCCAGCGTCCTTCGAGACGCACGCGCTGCGGCCGCGGATCCGACGCCTGCGCGGCGAGGGGGGACGGGGGGGACGCGGGGGACGCGGACCCGAGAAACAGGATGAGCAGGGCCGAAGGTCGTAGCATCGGGAGTCGAGGTTCAGGGAGACGACACCAAGATACCTACCCGGAACGATCCGGATCAGGTCCCGGGCGAGGGAGGCGGAGCGGGTAGCGGTTCGCCGGGGGTCGGTACGGGCGCCCGCTCGTCGGTCATCACCGCCACCTGCGGCTCCCATTGATGCATCATCCGCAGGAAGGCGGCCGCCAACTCGGGATCGAACTCGGTGCCTGCCCGGCTTTGGACGTAGGCGAGGGCGCGGTCCTGCGCCCAGGCCTCCCGGTACGGCCGGTTGGTGCGCAGGGCGTCGTAGACATCGCAGACGTGCACGAGCTTGCTGGCCCGATGGCAGTCCCGCCGGACCCGGAGCTTGGGATAGCCCTCGCCGTTGAGCATGATGTGGTGCTCGTAGGCGACGACCGCGGGCAGGTCCAGGGCTTCCTCCGACTGGAGGATGATGCGCGCCCCCTCGGTCGGATGCTGATTCATGAGCGCGCGCTCCTCGTCGGTAAAGCGCCCGGGCTTGGTGAGCACTTCCAACGGGATCTTCACCTTGCCGATGTCGTGCAGCAAACCGGCGACGCCGAACGTGCGGATATCGCGAGCGGGGAGCTCGAGCGACTCCGCGAGCGCCATGGCGAGCACCGCCACGTTCATCGAGTGCGTCGTCGTATACTGATCGAACTCCTTGAGCTGCAGCAGCGGAATCACGATCTGCTGACCGCTGTGCATGGCGACCGCCAGGGAGCGCACGACGGCCTCGGCTTCGGTGAGCGGGAGGATGCCGCGGCTTTTCACCTCGTCCTGGACCCAGCGGAGCGTGTCGGCCTCCTCGCTGAGCGAGTACGTGATCGTCGCCGTGGGGATCGGGGTCATGCCCTTCTCTTCGTCACCGCGAATCCCCACGGCGCCGTAGCGGATGCTGGAGCGGCGCAGTTGCCGCGCTTCCGACGTGTCGATCGCCGACAGGGTGAGTCGCGCGAGCACCTCGTCGAGAAATTCCTCGAACTCCTCCCGGCTCACGGCGTCGGCAAACTCGAGGCGCTGGATGCCCGCCTGTGCCAGCCGCCGGCCCCAGTCCCACGCCTTCAGCTCACGGAGGGGCAGCCGTCCGAACACGATTTCCTCGCCCAGGAACGTGAAGAGTGGCTGGGCGTCGGTCGCTTGCAGGTCGCAGAGCTCCCGGTAGGCGTCGTCGATCGCCCGCTCGCGAGCGGGATGGCCCGGCGTGTAGAGCGTCATCGCCGCGAGTGCGTGGGCGAATGCAGTGAGAAAGCCGGCGGGTCCGCTCACGGCTGATCGTGGGCGGCAGCCGCGTGGCGGATGTCGCGGTCGCCCGAGGCGGCAGCCCGGGCGAGGCGAGCCTGCGCCCGGGGGTTCTGTGGCCAGCCCGCGACGAGCGCCCCCAGAGCGACGAGGAGCTCCGGAGACTTGGGCGGCAGCTTGTCGCGGCCGAACAGCGTGCGGCCCCCCGACGTGAGCTGCAGCAGTGCTTCGAGCGCGGCCGGCGCCACCGCGTGGCCGAGCGCCCGAATCGCCAGCACGCGCAGGTCCGTCGACAACGCGCGGTCGGTCGCGCGGCTGATCAACAGGGGAACGGCGGCGTCGGGGCAGCGTTCGACCGCAATGGCGAGCCCGAGAGCGAGGCGCAGCGTGCGCGGGTCCTGATCCGCGAGGCCCGCGACGAGCGCTTCATCTCGCCCTTCGGGGCGCTTGAGCTGCAGCTTGAGCGCGTGCAGTCGCACGCGCGCGTCGACGTGCCGCATGAACGGGACCGCCGAGAAGTCGGGTGGCGGACCGATCTCCTCGAGGACGGTCAGCAGGTTGCGAATCACGTACCAGCGCGGGTCGGCGAGTCGCGCGATGACCGTTGCTGCGATGGCGGGGCCCATCTTCGCGAGCTGCGCCAGCAGCCCGCGCCGCGCCCCCCGAGACTCGGCCGTCGCCAGCACATCGAGCAGCGGCGCCGCCGCCGCCACGCCCACCAGGGGCACGAGGCGCTCGAGCGTCTTGAAATCGACGGGCTCGCGGTTCGCCACGCGGCGCACGACGTCCCCCGTGGCGAGACGCCCGCGCACCACTTCGCTGGCGGCGCTCTCGGCCGTCACGGCGTCGAGCGCATCGAGCAGCTGCTCCAGCCGCCCATCGGACACGACCTGGTCGATGGCGGGGCCCAGGCGCGGACCCACCGTCCCGATCTCGAGGGCCATGGCGACGATCCGGTCCGGTTCGGCGGCGTTCCGGTCCTCGCGCGGCGCGGTCGCAACCGGCGCGCTCCGCGCCATCCGCTGCAACGCCGTGCCGTACGCCCCGGGATTCGGATCGGGCAACGTCCACCCCTCGAGCAACCGCCGGACCTGGTCGCGCAGGGCCACATCGGCCTGCGGGCGCACGGGCTCCGCGCCCGCCTCCGCGTGTGCCGCCAACTTGGACAGCAGCCGGACCAGGGAGTGCGAGATCGTCTCCTGGGCCGTCTCCGCCGCGGCCGTGAGGATGTCCAGCACGGCGTCCACGGCCATTCCATCGGTGACGTCGGCGACGAACTGGCGCCGCTGCACAAAGTCTCCCCCCATCTCCACGAGGCGCCGCAGCGTCTCCGGCTTCAGCGTCCGGATGAGCCGCGAGGTCCGCCGGCGCAGCGCGGCGGCTTCCGTCCCACCCGCCGTCTTCAGCTCGGCGGCGATCTGAAGCAAGTAGCCGACGATCACCTGATCATAGGCGGCGTCGCCCTTGGGTCGCGCGTCGATCGCTTCGGCGATCACCGCCGGCTCGGTCGGTGTCGCGGCGTCGGGGGCCGTAGCCAGGGCGGCGCGCGCGAGCCCGACCCACAGCTGCGCGGCGCGAGCGTCGCCTTCGGCGGGCCGGTCCCTCCCCTCCTGCTCCGCGAGCTCGAGGCGCTCGTACGTGAGCGCATACAGCTGAACGTGAGGCCAGGCCGCGAGCCGCTCCGCCCCCTCGAGGCCGAGCGGTCTCCCCGTGCGCTCGGCCTCGACCGCCAGCGTCTTCAGCGCGTCGGCTACTTCCGGCACGTCCACGCCGCGCCGGAACGTGACCGCGCCGAGATGGTGGCGGTGCAGCCGCGCCGCGAGCTCCCGCAGCACGGGGTGCTTGGGATCGGTGGCGACGCCCTCGATGACCAGCTGGTGCCGCGCGACACCGAGGGACAGCGTGGCGCGGTCCTCGAGCAGCAGGGCCGCGCGGCGCGTCACGGCGGCCGCGGCAGGCTGCAGGGACGGATGGCCCTGGGGATACATCGCGTGCTTGTGCAACGCGATGGAGAGCTCCACCAGGAAATCGGCGAGGTCCCGCGACAGTGTCGCGCGCTCACGCGAGGGCATGGGGCCAAAGATACTAGGACCGGCAACGGCTAGACGCACAGACGCAGAGCGGTGAACAGGAAAAAGGGAGCAGAGAATCCTGCTCCCTCCAACCTGTTCACCGCTGTGCGTCTGCTGCGTCTGTGCGTCTAGTTCTTAGTACATCCCACCCATGCCACCACCGCCCGGCATCGGCGGCCCCTTCTCCTTCTCCTTCTTCTCGACCACGACGGCCTCGGTCGTGAGCAGCAGACCGGCGATCGAGGCCGCGTTCTGGAGAGCGGTGCGCGTGACCTTGGTCGGGTCGATGACGCCGGCCAGCACGAGGTCCTCGTACTCGTCGGTCTGGGCATTGTAGCCGAAGTTCAGCTTGCCCGCTTCCTTGACCTTCCCCACCACGATCGACGCTTCCGCCCCGGCGTTCTGCGCAATCATCCGGATCGGCTCTTCGAGCGCGCGCCGGACGATCTCCACGCCGATCTTCTCGTCCTCCTCCCGCGACTTGATCGTGTCGAGCGAGCGCTGGGAGTGCAACAGCGCCACACCGCCACCCGGCACGATGCCCTCCTCGACCGCCGCGCGCGTCGCATGCAGCGCATCCTCCACGCGCGCCTTCTTCTCCTTCATTTCGGTCTCGGTGGCTGCGCCCACGTTGATCACGGCGACGCCGCCCGCGAGCTTCGCGAGGCGCTCCTGCAGCTTCTCCTTGTCGTAATCCGACGTGGACTTCTCGATCGCGGCCTTGATTTGAGCGATGCGGCCCTGGATGTCGGCGTGCTTGCCTTTGCCGCCGATGATCGTGGTGTTGTCCTTATCCACCACGATCCGCTTGGCCTGGCCCAGATCGCCGAGCACGGCGTTCTCGAGCTTGAAGCCGAGCTCCTCCGAGATGACCTTGGCGGAGGTCAGGACCGCGATATCGGTGAGCATCTCCTTGCGCCGGTCGCCGAAGCCGGGGGCCTTCACCCCGCAAACCTTGAGGGTACCGCGCAGCTTGTTGACCACGAGCGTCGCCAGCGCTTCGCCCTCCACGTCCTCGGCGATGATGAGCAACGGCTTGCCTGCCTGCGCCACCTTCTCGAGCACGGGGAGCAGATCCTTCATGGCGGAGATCTTCTTGTCGTGCACGAGCACGTACGCGTCCTCGAGCACCGCCTCCATCTTCTCCGGATCCGTGATGAAGTAGGGCGAGAGGTAGCCACGGTCGAACTGCATCCCGTCGACCGTCTCGAGCGTGGTCTCGAGACCCTTCGCTTCCTCGACCGTGATTACGCCGTCCTTGCCGACCTTGTCCATGGCGTCGGCGATCTTGTCCCCGATCTCCTTGTCGCCGTTGGCGGAAATGGCCCCGACCTGGGCGATCTCCTTCCGCCCCTTGGTGGGCACGGAGATCTTCTTGAGCTCTTCGACCACCGTCTCGACCGCCTTGTCAATGCCGCGCTTCAGCGCCATCGGGTTGACGCCCGCGGTGACCGACTTCAGGCCCTCGCGGAAGATCGCCTGGGCGAGCACCGTGGCGGTCGTGGTGCCGTCACCCGCGAGATCCGAGGTCTTGGTCGCCACTTCCTTCACCATCTGGGCGCCCATGTTCTCGATCTCGTCCTCCAGCTCGATCTCCTTGGCCACCGTCACGCCGTCTTTGGTGACCGTCGGATTCCCGAACTTCTTGTCGATGACGACGTTCCTACCCTTCGGACCGAGGGTAACCTTCACCGCCTCGGCCAGCTGGTCCACGCCACGCTTCAACTTGGCGCGGGCCTCTACGTTGAACTCGAGCTTCTTTGCAGGCATGTCCGATTCCTCCTGGAAGACCTCAGCCAAGCTTGGCGATGACGTCGGATTCCTTGATGAGGATGACTTCCTCGCCGTCCAGTTCGACCTGTGTGCCGCTGTACTTCCCGTATACCACCCGGTCCCCCACCTTCAACTCCATCGGGACCACGTCCCCCTTCTCGCGGCGTCCGGGACCTACCGCGATCACCTCGCCCTGGATCGGCTTTTCCTTGGCCGTGTCGGGGATGTAGAGACCACCCTTCATCGTCTCCGTCTCCTCCATCGGCCGGATGGCCACCCGATCCGCGAGCGGGAAGATCTTAAGTTTCGTCTTCGCAGCCGTTGCGGTTGCCATTGGGGTTCGACCTCCACCTCGGTACCTGGTCATAAGTGCGTGTCGGATCACGTTGTTAGCACTCTTGTGCGATGAGTGCTAAAACAACCGCAGGGAATTTCTCCGGGCGCACCGGGCGTGTCAAGGGGGCGACATGAGGCGGCGGAGCGCGCCGGACGTGGCGAGTGAATCGACGACCGCGTGGGCGCGGTCCTGGTCCGTGGCCCCTAACGAATCGACGGGCGCCGACACGCCCGCGATGATCTCCCCCGTTCGCGTGTCGGCGAGCCGCACATGCAACCACGTCACGGCCGGCGGCTCGAGCTCGCGAAACGTGAACGCGAAGAGATACGCGGTGGGTCCGCTCCCCCCGCGCACGTGGTCGCGCACCGTAAACCCACGATGGCGGAGGCCGTCGGCAATGCCACGACCCAGCGAGTCCTGACGCGTGATGAGGATCTCATAGCCGCGGAGCGTGGAGGGCGCCTCGTAGCGCGCGGCGGGGGCGCAGGAGGAGATAAAGGCGTTGCCGACAACGGCGAGGCCGATAAAGGCGTTGCCAGAACGCCTCATGGGATTACTCTCCTCGCCCCCACCCACCGATCCAGCCAATATGCCCCCTCGGCATCCTGCGGATCGAGGCGCGACAGCTTCACCCCTCGGCTCGAGCTGTGAATGAACTTGAGCTCGCCCACGTACATGCCCACGTGCGTAACACCGGCGCCCGGCCGGGCGGAGAAGAGCAGAATGTCACCCGGCCGCAGCGCGTCGATGACCGGCGTAACCTCGGCGCCCGCACTCGCCTGATCGCGGCTCATGCGTGGCAGGCGAATGCCGTGTCGGCCGTACGCGTACTGGATCAAACCGGAGCAATCGAATCCATTGTCCGCAGTGCCGCCCCACACGTAGGGCGTTCCGATCGATTCGAGGGCAGTCTGAACCACGTCGGCGGCGTTGCCGGTGATCGTGGCCGGCGGCTCGGGGGGCGGCAACTCAGGTGGCGCCCAGGTTCCGCCGCCACGGCCCCCGCCCCCCCCGCCCGCCCCACCCCCGACGTCCCGCCACACGCTTCCCAGTCCTATCGACACCCCGATGGTCAGGCTTACGCCCTTGTGTGCGTCGCTGCGCGGATTCCAGAAACCCCGCGGCCCACGATCCTCGAGCCGATAGCGCACCTCCGAGCCGATGCCGAACCAGCTGAGTGGTCGCCACTCGACCCCGCCACCGATGCTCCACTGCGCCGCGAGCTCCTGCGTGGACGTGTCAGTCGAGAGGCCGAGGGCCAGCCCCGCGAGCGCGTAGGGGCCGAACGCGGCGTGGCCACGCCACGCCTGTAACTCGTACCCAAGTCCGTAGAAGGCGCGGCGCCTGCCGAGGGAGTCATTCACGAGGACGGACGCGCCGAAGCCGTGCGTAAATACGCCGCCCGACCGCGAGCTGGTGCGGAACTCGTAGACGTCGGCTCGATTGCCGTTGTACCAGCGTCCGAGATGGAGCTCCCATCCCCGCCCCCCCCCGCCCTGCGCGGCCAGCATCGCCGGGAAGAAGAAGAGCGGCGCGAGCCGCCAGCGTTCAGTCAGCAGCGGCAATGGCGCGCTGCTCTTCCGACGCGCGCGGCGCCATGTGATGGGACAGGAGATGCGGCACCCGCCGCATGAAGCGGACCCAAACGGTGAGCGCGACGAACCCGCAGACCGCCGCCGCGGCGCCCGCCACCACGAGCATCGTAAGGGGCCGCGTGAACCGGGTTGCGAAGATCGCCCCGAGCCAAAGTCCGACATACGACGCGGACCACGCCAGGACGGGCGTAAGCAGCCAGCCGACAACGACCAACAGGTGGGCGAGCCACCGGGGCACGTCGCCCTCCGCCTGTTAGCCCTTCCGGGCCAGGGCGACGACGGCGAACGCCGCGAGCACGAGGGTGAAGGCGCCGCCCGTGGCGACAGGAAGCGCGAGCCCGAAAGCGAGCCGGGCCAGCGCGGCTCCGATCACGGTCGCGATGCCAACGGGGAGAGCTCGGCCCGGGAGCGTGGTCTCGCCGCGCGCGGCCGCGCGGGCCGTGATGATCGCGCCCATCCATGCCAGGAACGTCCCGAGCATCCACCAGACGGGCAGGTACCACCAGGTGCTGCCGCCTCCGATGGCGTCCCACGTCCATGGATACGCCTTGAACGGCCGGAACAGAACGATGTCGATCGCGCTGAACACGATCGTACCGACCAATCCAATCGCCGCCGCGCCCGCCACGCCTTCCGGGCCCCGCGGGGCCGTCCAGGCTGCGGGGAGGAACGCGACGATTACGCCTGCGGCCAGCACGATCAGGGCCTCGACGGCGCCTCGAAGGCCGCCGGCATCCGGCACCAGTCGCGACGCCGCCAGGAAGAGCACCACGGCCACGCCGGTGACGAGCCCGATCCCTGCGCCACCCACCGTGACGGTGCGGAAGTCGGACCGGTCGGACGCGAGGGGCGCCGGGCGTGCGGGAGCGGACATGCGTCGAGTCTCCTCGGGTTTTGGGCGAACGCTGCGAAATCTATGCGCACGGTCTCACCGGGCAAACACCAGGAGCACCGTGAGATCGGTCAGCCCCCAGGCAGCGAGTGCGCGGTACATGCCCCGCTGATGGGCGGCCACAGACAGCGCCTCGCGCCTCTGATACCACGGCACGAGGACCGCGAGCCACGCGGCGAGGGGCACGAGCAGCGGCCAGGCGCGTACGCCGAGGACCGCAGCTGCCCAACCAAACAGCGCGAAGGCGAGCAACGTGCTCCCGATCGCGACTCCGAGGCTTGCCCGGAGCCCCAACAGCAGCGCTAACGTGCGGTCGCCGCGACGACGGTCTTCTTCCAGTTGATACAGCTGCGTGAGCGGATAGAGCCCTGCGAACAACGGGCAAAAGGCGAGGAGAACCACTGCGTGCCCAGGGTCGAGCGGATGTCCCGTGGCGGCCCAGCCGGCAAATGGCGTGAGCGTCCCAAACCCCCACATGTTGATCAGCCAGTCGACGCCCGCCACCGCCTTGAAGCGGAACGGAGGAACCGAATAGAGAATTGAGAGCACGAAGCAGATGGCGTAAGCGAACCGGAACGCGGGAGGGAGCAGGAGCGCCAGCACCTGGCCACCGGCGAGCAGCGCCAGGCTGAACGCGAGCAGGTGGCTCGGCAACGGCGGCGGCGCGATCAGGTATCCGATATCGCCCTCGTCCTTGTCGAACACGGAGTTGATGGCGAGGGTGCCGCCGTTCAGGAGGATCACCCATACGACGAGCGCGAGCAGTGCGGGAAGGAACCGCTCCCCGCTCCCCGCTCCCTTTAACCCTACCGCGAGGACATAGCCGAGCGCCGTGTGCGCCGCCATAATCGGCCACTCCGCCGGACGCATGTGCAGCACGTAGGAGAACAGGTCGCCCGGCAGGAGGCGGTAGCCCCACTTTCGCCAGTGATTCAGCGCGCGCGTGTCGGCTACCATTTCAGCCCGAGGGCCGTGGCGGCGATCCGTAGACCGGTGAGGGTCAGGTCGGGATGGACCGATTCGATCTCGCGCACGAGGGGAGCCACCAGGCCCGCCAAACCGCCTGTCGCGATTACTTGGGGAGTCGTGCCGTTCGGCCACTCGGCCTTGATCCGGCGTACGATGCCATCCACGGCGTCGGCGGTCCCCAACAGGACACCCGAGCGGATCGCGTCGTCCGTGCGGCGCCCGATCGTTCGGGCGGGTGGCGTCAGGTCGGTCGCGGGGAGCTTGGCGGTACCACGGATGAGGGCGTCGGACGCCGTGCGGATGCCGGGCATGATGACGCCGCCGAGAAAGTGACCATCGGCGGTGATGCAGTCGAACGTGGTCGCCGTGCCGAAGTCCACGACAATCGTGTCTCGCCGAAAGAGCTGCGCGGCGGCGAGGGTGTTGAGAATGCGGTCGGCGCCGACCTGCAGCGGCTCTTCCACGTCAAGCGTGATCGGAAGGCGGGAGCGCCCGTCCACCACCACCGGGCGCACGGTGGTCGCCCGCTCCACGGCCTCGCAGAGCCCCTGCGTCACCGGCGGGACGACGGACGCGACGACGGCCGCCCGGACCTCCTGCGTCGATCGCCCCTCTTGCGCCAGGTAGGAGGTGAGCGTGGCCGCCCACTCGTCGGGTGTGCGCGAGGGCGTGGTAGTGAGGCGCCAGTGGGCCTCGAGGCTGTCCCGCCGGAACAGCCCGACCTTCGTTTCGGTGTTGTTGATGTTGATGGCGAGCAGCATGGAGAAAAGATGGTGGTAGAAGCGGTAGAGGTGCTAGAGGTGAACGCGTCCTCGTACTCGCTCGCCGAGTGACTGGTATAGTCGCCAGGTCAGGAACCCCGGTACTCTCGCGCGCTATGTTTCGCGGATCCCTCGACGATGTTCGCGGCGGCCGAGAACGCCGCCCGTCGTGTCTGGGATGTCAAGCCGTAAAGCTCATCTCGCGGGAAGGACTTCGTTACGCGGGACGTCTCGAGGACGAGGCGGTGACACTCCTGCCATACTTTGAGGCGCTCATAGGGCGGCACTCGTACAGTGTAATGCCGGCGTCGCAGACGCATGGATCTTCTTTCCGCGAGGCGTGGCCCAAAAAGTCACCCTTCTCTAGATCCTCTAGGCCCTCTACGCCCTCTACGCGAGCACCACGTGCCCCTCGCGCAGCGCGATGGTCCCGGCGCCGAGGTCGACCAGGAGGGCGCCGTCGGGGCGCAGGCCCTGGGCTCGACCGGCCGCCGGAGCGCGCAGTTGGCGCCCGAGCAGCCAGTCACGAGCGGCGAACGCGGCGCACTCGCGCTCGCTGAGCGTCGGTGCGCTGGACCCAAGTGCGGCGAGGGCGGGGATCAGCCGATCCAGGAGGTCGAGTCGTCGGACCGCCGGCAGCCATTCGTCGAGCGCGACGGCGCCGCGCGCGACCTCACGCGGAATCGGATTGGACACGTTCACACCCACGCCCAATCCGACCCACTGTACGGCGTCCCCGTGCCAGCGCCCTTCGCACAGGATCCCCGCGAGCTTCCGCTCGCCGAGCAGCACGTCGTTCGGCCATTTGAGACGGGTCTCTGCGCGCCCGAGCAACCCGTCGACTGCGTCGGCCACGGCGAGCCCGACCCGCACCGACAGCACGCCGAGCTCGGCCCGCGACGGGCGGATCAGCAGGCCGAGCCAAACGCCGCCCAGAGGAGAGTGCCATGTGCGCCCGTCTCGGCCGCGGCCCGCTGTCTGCTCCTCCGCGATCACCAGGCTCGCCGCCGGCGCGCCCTGCGACCCCAGCTCGTGAACGGCGTTGAGGGCGGAATCGAGGCTCCGGAACAGGGCGCACTGCGGTACACCCCAGCGGCGCGCCAGCTCCGACGCCGGTACTCCGTCGAGGGTCACCCGCGCCACAAGGCGTAAACGATCGTGAGCACGCCGACGACCCAGTTGTAGGGCGCGAACGCGTAAAACCGTCCCCTTTGGAGCAATGCCACGAGAAACCGGATCGACCAGATGCCGCTCGCGAACGCGAGGGCGAAGCTCACCGCCAGCGGCACCGCGCCGACGACCGCGACATTCACGGCCATGTGGCGACCTTCCACCAGGGCCGCGCCGGCGATCACCGGAATCGCGAGCAAGAAACTGAATTCCGCCGCCGCGGCGGGACCGAGCCCGGACCACAGCGCCGCGCACACGGTCGAACCTGAGCGGGACACACCGCGGAACACCGCCGCCAGCGCCTGCGCGAAGCCGATCCCCACCGCGGCGCCGACGGTGGGCTGCGGGCGATCCCCGGCGAACCGCCGGGTCGACCAATTCATGAACCCGGTCAGGAGAAAGCCGACACCCACCAGGACGAGGGACGCAGCGGCCTCGACCTGTCGATGGAAGACCACCCCGATCACGCCCGCGGGCAGCGTCGCGAGCGCCAGGAGCCCGGCGATGCGGAGATCCTCGGGACGTCGCGCCACCACACCGCGTACGATCGACCACAACCTGCGTCCGTACACGACCAGCACGGAGCCCAGCGTCGCCACGTGGAGCGTAACCTCCACGAATACGCCCGGCGTATGCACGCCGGTCACGACCTCGAGCACGCGCAGGTGGCCCGAGCTCGATACCGGGAGAAACTCCGTGAGGCCCTGGACCAGCCCGAGGATGAGGCCCTGCCAGAGCGTCACGCGACCCGTCCCGCCACGAGCGCCACGACGCCAAGCAGCATCGCGCCCTTGAGCCAGCGGCTGTTGCCGGAGCTGCGGCCCGCGAACAACCGGCTCGCCACCGCGAGCACCACGAGCTGGGCGAAGAGCGCGATCACGAAGTACGCACCGGCGTAATGGCTCGCGGCGGGCAAGGCCAGGGAGAGCGGCACGAACGCCGCCGCCAGCACGGCGGCGATCACCGTCGCGCGCCGCTGGCCGAGGCGGATCGGGAGGGTACGGCGGCCGAGCTCCCGGTCGCCGGCCTCGTCGTCCAGGTCCTTCACGATCTCGCGCACGAGATGAAGCCAGATGGCGAGCGTCCACGGAACGATGCCCGCTTTCGGGCGGCCGACGGCGATCGCGCCGTACATGAGCGGGAGGCCCGCCACCAGCGCAACCGCCACGTTCCCCGGCAGTCCCCGCCGCTTCAACACCGGCGAGTACGCGAACATCACCACGAGGGCGGCCGCGCCGACCAGCACGGCCGTCCCGCTCACAAGGGCGGCGGCCGCGAACCCGACGAACGTCCCGCCCGCGACGCACAGGTCCGCGGTGCCGCGCGCCAGTCGACCCGCGGCGAGCGGTCGCCGGCCGGGCCGGTTCACGCGGTCGCCGGCGCGATCCCAGATGTCGTTGAGTGCGTTGCCCGCCGCACCGAATCCGACCGCGGCTAGTGCGGCGAGCGCCAACACCGTCGGCGTGGCGATCGCGCCGAGCGCGATCCAGCCTCCGGCCAGCACACCGACCGCTGCGACCACCAGATTCTGGACGCGCACCAGGCGCAGGACGTCTATCACCCGAGGACGTCCTCGTACAGCTGCTCGTAGCGCGGTACGATGCGCTCGGCCGCAAACACGAGCGCCCGCTGCGCGGCCGCGGCGCGCAACCGCGTGTGGAGCGCCGTATCGCTCAGCACCGCGAGGGCGCGCGCGGTCATCGCCGCGACATCCCCGCTCGGTGTGAGGAAACCGGTCTCCCCGTCCACGACCACTTCCGGCAGGCCTCCGACGGCGCTCGCCACCACCGGCACCGCGCACGCCATCGCCTCGAGGGCGGCGAGCCCGAACGATTCCGTCTGGGACGGCAGGAGGAACAGGTCGCTGCATCGCAGGATATCGCCCACGTTGTCGACTTTGCCGAGGAACCGCACATCGCGGCGTAGCTTAAGGCGATCGACCTCCTGCTCCGCGGCGTCGCGGTCCGGACCGTCACCGACCAGCACGAGCGTCGCGGGCATCTCACGACGCACCCCGTGAAAGATGCGAACCACGTCCGTCAAGCGTTTGACGGGCCGGAAGTTCGAAACGTGCACGAGCACTTTGTGGTCCGACGGCGCGAGCGAGCTGCGGCAGGTCCCGTCGCTCGGGGGATGATACTCGGCGGTCGAAATAAAGTTAGGAATGACGATCACATCGCAGCCGGCGCACCCGAAGGCCCGATAAGTCTCCGTCCGGAGGAATTCCGACACCGCGGTCACGCGGTCCGACCGCTCGATCGAGAACTTGGTGAGGGTAAAGTACGATGGGTCCTGTCCGACGAGCGTGATGTCGGTGCCGTGCAGCGTCGTGACAATCTTCAGATCGCGCTGCTCCGCCAGCAGCATCTGCTTGGCGAGCCATGCCGTGGCGGCGTGCGGAATCGCGTAGTGCACGTGCATGAGATCGAGGTTCTCGCGCATCGCCACCTCGTGCTGTTTCACGGCCAGCGCGAGCGCGTAGGGCGACGACTGCTCGAACAGCGGATACTCGGTTTGGGTGACCTCGTGGAACGTCACTCGCTCCACGTAGCCGCGGAGGCGGAACGGGCTGGCGTAGGAGATGAAGTGGACCTCGTGGCCACGCCGCGCGAGCTCGAGGCCCAGCTCGGTCGCCACCGCGCCGGACCCACCGTAGGTGGGGTAGCACGTAATACCGATCCGCATGCTCAGCTCCGAATGGAGGGGAGCGGGGAGCGGGGAGCGGCACGCTCTCGCCAGCGCGCGACCACCTGATTCGCCAGGTCCTGTGGCGGCTCGCTGGCGTCGAGCGTCCAGACGTCTACCGTGCCGCTCCCCGCTTCGCGCTCCCCGCGCAGTTGATGTCTAAACCACGTCTCCTGCCGCTTGGCGTACCGACGCGTCGCGATGAAGATCGCCTCGCGCAGCCCGCTCTCCGGCAGTCGTCCCTCGAGCATGGCGACCACTTCCGGGTAGCCCACGCCGTCGAGTCCGGGCCCCGACCGGGGCGCTCCCGCGGTCAACGCCCGTCGCACCTCGGCCACGAGGCCGGCAGCGAGCATCGCGTCCACTCGCTCCGCGATGCGCCGCCGCAGCGCCGCCCGCGGCAAAGTGAGATGAATGTACCACGGTCGCATCGCGCCGCTCGCCCGCGCGTGCTCCTGCCACCAGGTGAGTCCGCGCCCTGTGAGGAGCGCGATCTCCACGGCCCGCGCCGCCCGCTGTCTCCCGCCACCGGCGTACCGCCGGTCGAGCCTGGCCGCCCAATGCGCGAGCTGTGCCGCAGGCACGCCTTCCGTCCACGCGCGCAGACGCGCGCGCCGAGCCGGGTCAAGCGGCGGCTGCTGGAACAGGCCGTCCGTAAGGGCGCGGACGTACAGACCGGTCCCGCCCACTACCACCGGTTGCCGGCCGTCGGCCTGGATCTGGTCCAGCCACTCGGCGGCGTCTCGGGCGAAGCGGCCGGCGCTGTAGCGCTCACCGGGCAGGATCAGATCCAGTCCCAGCGTCGGCACGCGGGCCAGCAGCTCGCGATCCGGCTTGGCGGTCCCGATGTCGAGGTTGCGATACACCTGTCGGGCGTCGGCGGAGATGACGGTCACCGGCTCGCGCTCGGCCCAGGCCGCCGCCACCGCCGTCTTCCCGACGGCCGTAGGGCCGACCAGCACGGGCACGAGCGGGCGAGCTTCACGCTCTCCCAAATCGTCGCTCCAGCTCGTCCTTGGGAAGCTGCACGATGGTGGGCCGCCCGTGCACGTCGTGCGCCGGCAAGGTGGCACCGAGCAATCGCACGACGAGCTCGCGCATTTCGTCCGCGTCGAGCCGCTGCCCCGCCTTGATGGCGGCGCGACAGGCGTACGTGGCCGCGAAGCGCTCGAGACGGTTGGCCCATCCGCCGAACCGGCCACCCACCAGATCGCTGACGAGCTCGCCGAGACAGCGCGCCGCGTCGAATCGGGGATGCGGATTCGGCGCCGTATGCACCACCACCGAGCGCCCGGAAAAGGGCTCCACCTCGTACCCCACGCGGCGCAACAGCTCGCGGTGCGCGTCCACCGCTTCGAGCTCGGGTGGGGCGAGCTCGAGCGTCAATGGCAGCAGCAATCGCTGCGCCGGTGCGCCGTCGCCCGTGAGCTGTCGCATCGCGCGCTCATACAGCACCCGCTCATGCGCGGAGTGCTGGTCGATGATGGCCACCCCGTCGTCGGTCTGAAAGAGGATATAGGTGTCGAACACTTGGAGCAGAGGGGCTAGGGGTTGGGGGCTCGGGGCTAGGGGATCGGTGGGAAACAGCTCTTGCGCGCTGCCCGTGGGCATCGTACCTGTCAGGCCGGGCCAGGACGCCCCAACCCCCAGCCCCTGACCCCCACTCCCTAGTGGAGCCGCCGCCGCGAGCGGTCCCAACGCCCGTCTCACCGCCTCCTCAACCACCTTCTCCACGAAAAACTTGTCGCGGAAGCGCACCTCGAGCTTGGCGGGGTGAACGTTCACATCGACGGCGTCGCCGGGGAGGTCCAGGAACAGGATCAAGGACGGCCGGTCGCCCGGTGCGATGGTCGACCGGTAGCCGGCCTCGGCGGCGCGCAGGATGAACGGATCGCGAATCGGACGGCCGCGGACGAACACGTAACCCTTGCGTCCCGTCGGCTTGGCCTGGGCCGGGCGCTGGGCGAAGCCGCGCACTTCGAGCGGCCCCTCGCGGTGCGCCACTGGTATGAGGGTATCCGCGAGCTCGCGGCCCCACAGCGCATGCACCCGGTCGATCGGGTCGCTCGCAGGGCCGACGTCGATCAGCGAACGCTCGTCACTCGTGAGTGTGAACGCGACATCAGGGCGGGTCAAGGCGAGAACCGTGAGTGCCTCGCCCACCGCGCGGGTCTCCGTCGCTTGTGCGCGCAGAAACTTGCGGCGTGCGGGCGTATTGAAGAACAGGCCGCGCACGGTGACGGTCGTGCCCCGCTGGCGGACCACGTCCCCCGCCGCGTCGCGCTTGCCGCCGCTCGTCCGGATGCGGGTGCCCGTGCGTCCATCCGGCGAGGTCTCGAGCTCGAACCGGGACACGGAGGCCATGGCGGGCAGCGCTTCGCCCCGAAACCCGAAGGTGGCCACACCGATCAGGTCCGCGGCATCGCGGATCTTGCTGGTGGCGTGGCGGGACAGGGCCAGCTCTGCGTCCGGCCGGCTCATCCCCGATCCGTCGTCACTCACGCGAATCAGGCTCTTCCCGCCGTCTTCGATCTCCACGCGGACCGCCCGCGCTCCCGCGTCGAGCGCGTTCTCGACCAACTCCTTCACGACCGAGGCGGGCCGCTCGACGACTTCGCCGGCGGCGATCTGGTCGGCGACCTGGGGCGCCAGAACGGCGACGGGCGCCGTCACAACCGCGCGACTTCGGTGCTCAGCACCCAGCCGCGTATTCCGTCGGCGCGCCGCACTTCGAGCCAGGGACCATAGCTCCGCACGATCAGGAGCGCCGCGCCCGCCTCGACCGTCGACGCTGCACTCGCGCTCCCATACGGGGCGGCGCGCACCGGCGTCGCCGCGTTCAGCACGATGGCGAGGGGACGGGCCCGTCGCAGCCCTTCTCGCGCGGCGAGGGTCGTCGCGACCGCGGTCAGCACGGCCAGCCCCAGGACCACCGTGCGCCGGCGTCGGGCGGCCACCGCGAGCCATACAGCGAGCCAGAGCAGCACGGCCACGAGCGCCCACTCCCCGGGGGTCGCGAGTCCGGGCGCGAGCAGGACCTCGCTCGGGGCGTCGGGAGACGCGAGCAAGTCTCGCGTGCGTCGAATCAACGGGTCGCGAGGAGCGAGCCGGAGTGCGTGCATCCAGGCGGCGGTCGCCTTTCCGTCCGCTCCGGCGCGATACAGAGTCGCGCCTAGATTGTACCAGTGCGCCGCGACCCGGGGCTCGGCTGTCGCCCGGGCCGCGAATGAATCCGCCGCCGCACGCAGGGCCCCCGCTTCGTACAGGGCCTCGGCACTCGGTGCCTGACCTGCCGCCGGCCGCCCGAGCGCGACGAGCGCCACTAGCGCCACCACAGATGCCCGCCGGCGCGTCCTCCCAGGCTCCGCCCCCAGGACGTGCAGTACCTGCTCGAGCTCTGCCGCCAGCTCGGCGGCATCGCCCTGGCCCCGGGGGCCGTAGCGCGACGCACGGAGTCGATCGCGCAGCCGCATCACGTGGCCCGCGACGGCGCTCTCGAGCCCGGTGGCTCTCAGCGCGCGAGCCAACCCATCGCCGTCCCGGGCCTGGGGATCGGGCACCTGGCTTGCGAGGACGGCGTGGAACTCCCGCTCCAGCTGGCCCAATCGCGTGAGCCGTATCGGCGCCGGCAGCTCTGCCGGGGGCTCACGCTGTTCACGCCGCAGCCACAACCACGCCAGTACGGGCGGGCCGACCAGCAGCGCGAGCCATCCCCAAGGTACGAGCCCATTCGCGAGCGCTTCCGTCCAAGTCGAAGCGTCGCTACTCGCGAGCGGTGGCAGGGCGCGCGCCGCCCGGGGCTCCACCCCCGGCGCCACCGCGAGGCTCCGCGGTGCGATCGTGGCCACCCGGTAGTCCCCTGCGACGAGGTCGTAGTAAGGATAGCGCACTTCCGGAAGAACAAACGACCCGGCCGAGTCGGGCATGACGAGGTAATGAAAGACCTTTGTGCCGGCGATCCGCCCGTCGCGGGGCTCGAGCCGCATGCCCGTCTCCCCAGCGTACGCGCGGAAGGCAGGCGGCCAGCGAATCACGGGCTCGGGCCAAAGCGCGACGTTGCCAACCCCCGAGACCGTGGCGGTCATCGCCATCGGCTCGCCGACGCGCCCGCTCGCAGGGTCCATCCCGAGGTCCAGCCCCAGTCCCTGGGCCACCACCCGCTGGTCGTCCGTCCGTCCGCCGCGCGCGGGCAACGGCAAGACCGCCACCGGCACCGTGTCGCTCCGCAGAGAGAAGCGGTCTTCACGACTGAAAAATGAGAACGTCGCGGGTACGGCGTACTCGACCAGCGCCGGTGGAATCACGATGCGGCCCGGCGCGAGTGGAAACACCGCCTGGTGGGCGACGAACACATCCATCCAGCGTCCCCGCACGAGCCGGGACACGGCGACTTCGCTCGGCGCCGCTCCCGGATACGACCACACCCCTTCTGGTGTCTGGAGCGTGAGGATCGGTGCCTGGCGCAGACGGACGCGCAGCTCGCGGGGGAACCACGCCGCTGCGATCACGTCGAGCTGCTGCCCGACGAGCACCGAATCGCCGGGCAGGATCACGTTCACGGCCACGCGGTCGTTGCGCGCGGGCTCAGCCGCGGCCTCGACCAGCCGCCGCGCGCTGGGTGAGAACCCCGGGCCGAGCGCCGCCGCAGCGCTATCGACCGTTACCGTAACAGGAGTGGTCGTCACCTCACGGCTCCCCTGGTGGACGCGCACGGGTCCGATCACGAGCGTGCCTGGCCGCCCGGCGCGAAGCTGCAGCTCCCGGGTCGTGGTGCGCACCGGCCCGCCGACGCCCTCGATCGTCACCTCGCTGACCTCGCGCGAGCCGACAATCGTGAACCCAGTGAGGCCCGGAAGGACGACCCCGATGGGGTCCGTGGATCGAGTGCGCGCCCGGATCGTGAGGGTGAGGTCCTCTCCCACGGCGACATGCGTTCGGTCGACGCGGGCGGTCACATCGGGCGGCGGCATGGCCTGCAATGCGACGAGCACCCAGAGGGCGAGCGTCGTCACCAGTCCTTCACTCCAGGCTCCACCGCATGGCGCGTCTGCCCCGTCCTGTCGCGGCGGGTTTTCAACTCCTGTTGTCCGATGGAGCGCAGCACCTGCTCGGCCTGCGCCTCGCTCAGCGCCGACTGACTGCCGCCCCCGCCCCGGCTCCCACCAGCTCCGCTGCTGCCCGACGGTCCGCCGGTGCCGCCTCCGCCCGACGGCTGGTTCGATTGGCTGCTGCTTCCGCCCCCGCGGCGCCGCACCGCGAGCTCGAGGTTCCATTTTGCGGCGCCGTCGCGCGGTCTGAGGAGCAGCGCCTCGCGGTAGGCGCGCTCCGCGTCACCGAGGTGGCCGTCGCGCCCCGCGCTGTCGGTGGCCGCCTGGCGCAGCGCCAACAACCCGAGGTTGTAAAGCGCGCGGAACCGTAGATCAGGATCGAGCGACGCGGCGGCGTGTGCCAGGCTCGCCTGGGCGGTCTCGACGTCCGAGTCGGCCATCGCCGCCGTGCCGGCGTTGTACCAGGCCGCGTCGTCCTTGCGATGCGTGGCGAGCTCCGCGACGTATGCGACCCGCGCACGGGCGACGTCGTGGCGGTCCCAGGCCTTCTCGGCGGCGCTCCGCGGGTGCTGCGGAGGCTCCTGTGCGACCGCCGGCGACGCGAGGAGGCAAGCCAGAACGAGCCCGAGGAGCGCCGCGGTGCGGCGCGACGCCGCCTGGGCCACAAGCACCATCACCGCGAGCATGAGCGGGAGCCAGGCCCGCGGCCGGCCCCGTTCGGCACGTGTTTCACTCGCCCGCGCCCGCCGGTACGAGGCCACGAGATCGCGCACCGCGCCCGCCTGATCCGGCAGGTCCGCGGCGACGAGCGTGCCCTGCGCCGCATCGGCCGCGGCGCCGAGCACGTCGTCGCGCCGGGTGGTCTCGATCACGTCGCCGTCGCCGTCCTTCTGGTAGCCGAGCAGTACCCCGCGATCGTCCCGCACGGGTATGCGGGTCGGCGTCCGGCCGCCCTCGGCCACAAGGATCAGGCGAACCCCGGTGGCCTGGAGGCGCTGTGCCGCGGCGACGATCCCCGGCAGCGTGTCGTGGGCCTCGCCGTCGGTGAACACGACCAGCACCCGGTCGGCGAGCGCCGAGCTGGCCCGGAGCAGTTCACCGCTCTGGCGCAGCGCCCCGGCCAGCCCGGTGCCGCCTTCCGACGCAACGTCGGGATCCAGCGCATCAAGGTAGAGTGCGAGGGCGGAGCCATCGATCGAGAGGGGCGAGAGGATGTAGCTCGAGCCGGCGAACGCGATGAGCCCGAGCCTGTCGCCGTCCAGGTCCTGCACCAGCCGCCGCGCCTCACGCAGAGCCCGGCGCAGCCGGCTGGGGCTCGCGTCCTCGGCGAGCATGGAGCGCGAGATGTCGATCGCCATCACGAGCGAGAGACCCCGGGTCTCCGCCACGATCTGCTCTTCGCCCCAGCGCGGCCCGGCGAGCGCCACGACGCCGAGGAAGGCCGCGACCGAGAGCGCCGTGGGTCCGAGCCGGCCGGCACCCAAGGCCCGCCGCACCGTGTCCTCCGACCACAGTGCGGCTCGCCGGATCCGCACGCGACGCGCCCACGCCGCGGCGAACCAGACGGCACCACCGACCAAGGGAGCGAGCGCGAGCACCACGGGAGCGTCGAAACTCATCACGGCACCCGCACGGCGAACGTTCCCGCGAGCACGATCTCGAGCGCCAGCGCCACGAGCCCCACGGCGAGCGGCACGCGGTACGCTTCATCGAAGCGGCGGTAGACCACCTGCTCCACCGTCGATTTCTCGAGCCGGTTGATCTCCTGGAAGATGTGCCGGAGCGACTCTGAATCCGTGGCGCGGAAGTAGCGCCCTCCGGTCATGGAAGCGATCTCGGTCATCAGGGGCTCGTCGATCTCGACCAGCATCATCTCGTAGCGCAGCCCGTCGGCCCCCTGCCCCGTGGGCACCGGTGCCTCTCCCCGCTTTCCGACGCCGATGACGTAGATCTTGATCCCGAACGCCGCCGCGGCCTGGGCCGCCGTGCGCGGATCGACCGTGCCGCGATTGTTCACCCCGTCGGTCAGGAGCACGATCACCTTGCTCTTCCCCGGCGCGCGCCGGAGGCGGCTGGCGGCGGTACCGATTCCGGTGCCGATGGCGGTGCCATCCTCGAGCATGCCGATCTTCAGGTCCCGGATCGCTTGCTCGAGCACTTGATAATCGGTGGTGAGCGGGACTTGCGTGAGCGCCTGCGCGGCGAAGGCGACAACACCGATTCGGTCGGACTTACGGGCCCGCACGAACTCGATCGCGGTTTGCTTGGCCACGTCGATGCGGTTCGCCGGAGCGAAGTCTTCCGCCAGCATGCTGCTCGACATGTCGATGGCCAGCACGATCGAGATGCCTTCACTGCGGCTCTCACTCCTGGCGGCCCCGACCCGAGGGCCGGCCGCGGCGACGATCCAGGCACCCAGGCACGCGCTGCGGAGCGTCACCGGCAGCCGAGCCACCCAGAGGCGCTCGGTGACGCCGGCAGCCGGCCGTACATCGCTCATGCGGGTGCCGGCGAGCCGGCCGAGCCGTTTCGCACGCATCCACCACCACAGGGGCAAGAAGCCGAGCGCCAGAAGCAGCAACGGGCGGGCGAAGCTCACGCCGCCACGTCCTTGGCCAGGCGGCGCGCCATCAGCGCGAGCGCCGAGATGTCCGTCCCGTGCGCCGACGCGAACGCGACCCGATCCAGCTGCTCCAAGAGATCGCGAAGCTCGCGGATCGGAGCATGGGGACGCGCCTGCTCGACCATGGCCAGACACTCGGCCGTGTCGAGCGCCAGATGGGCCTCGGGCACCGTTTTCGCGAGGGCCGCGCGGAGACGCCACATCGCTCGCGCGACAACGGCCCTGGGCTCTCCGGCAGCGAGCCACCGCGCGTCCGGGACCTCACGTTCCACTGGAACCTGAGGTCTGGGAGCGAGCGCCCGGGGCGGCCGGCGCCGCATGGCGACCCCCGCACCGAGCAGCACAATGGCTATCCCGGCGGCCGCGAGGGGTGGCAGGGCATTCCGGTGCGCGAGACGGAGGGGCGCGAGTGGAGCCTGGGGGGTCGGGTCCTTGAGGGTATCGGGAATGACGCTCGCGACGCCGAAGCTCGCCACGCCCCCCGCCGTCGAGTCGGCTCGCCCGTCGGGGCCCAGGCGCCAAATGGGGGGCAGCCCAAGCTTATGGGCGCCGGGCTTCCAGGCAGCCAGGGCATAGCGCACCACCCACGCACCCGCGACGCGTCGTACCGAGGGCTCGGTGAGCGGCTCTACGTCCTCCGTAGGCTCGAACTTAGCGGCCCGGACCTGCCACCCGGCGGGAACCACCAGCGCCCGCACCAGCCAGATGGTATCGCCGACGGTGGGGTTGGCCGGAAACGCCTCCCACACTCCACCCTGAGCCGTTGCCAGACGCCACGACGCTACCACGTTAAGACAGACAAGGAGCACTGTGCGCGCTAGGCGTCGTATGGCGTAGCGTCGTAGCGTCGTACAACGGGGCTTCATCGTTTCAGCCGACGCGCGCGCTCGGCGAAGGCTCGACGCAACGGCACGGCATACGGCACGTTCGTCTGCAGTGCCACGCGGTCCACGCCGGCCTGGACCAGGTTGCGGGTCCGCTCCTGGAGGAGTCGCTCCGCCGCGACGCTCACGCGCGTCCGGGTCGGCCCGTGGCTGGTGTCGATGAGCACCCGTTGCCCGGTCTCCGAGTCTTCCATGTCGACCCACCCGGCGTCAGGCAGCATGCGCTCGCGGGGGTCGTCGATCGTGATGGCGACCACATCGTGATTCGAGGCCAGCTGCGCCAGCGGATCCTCCCACCCTTCGGCCCGGAAATCCGACAAAATCACGACGATCGCCCGGTGGCGCGGGAGTTTCGAGGCGTAGCGCAGCGCCTCGCCGAGATTCGTGCCCCGCCCGCGCGGTATGAACGCCACCAGGTCGCGGATCACGCGCAGCGCGTGCGGCCGCCCTTTGGCGGGCCGCAGGACCACCTCCACCTTGTCTGCGAACATCAGCGCCCCGACGCGATCGTTGTGGCGCGCGGCGGCCAGGGCGAGCACGGCCGCCACCTCCACGGCGAGGCCGGCTTTGGTATAGGGGCGGCCGAACTGGCAGGAGCCCGACTGGTCCACGACGAGCATCAGCGTATTCTCGCGCTCCTCGTGGTAGGTCTTCACGAAGGGGTGCCCCATTCGGGCCGATACGTTCCAGTCGATCGCCCGGAAGTCGTCTCCCTGCTGGTATTCCCGGACCTCCGCGAACTCGATGCCTTGTCCGCGGAACACGGATCGGTATTCGCCGGTGAAGAGGGAGTTGACGAGGCCGCGCGTGCGGAGCTCGATCCCCTTGACCTGCCGTAACACCTCCGGTGTGACCGCGAGGCGGCGCGCGCGCAGCGGAGATGTTTCGGCGCGCCGACGCTCCCTCCCTTCGTACTTCACGGCACGCCCACGGCCTCGAGGATCTTCCCGATGACGCGGTCGGAGTCCATGTCTTCGGCCTCCGCCTCGAAGGTCAGCAGGACGCGGTGCCGCAGCACGTCGTGCGCCAGCGCCTTGACGTCCTCCGGCACCACATACGAGCGGCCGCGGAGGAACGCGTGTGCCCGGGCCGCCTGCGCGAGATAGATCGAGGCGCGGGGGCTCGCCCCGAAGGCAATGAGCGGCTTCAACTCCGGGAGCCCGATCGCCTGGGGCTCGCGGGTCCCGCGGACCACGTCCACGATGTAATCGACCACCTTCTGGTCCATGAAGAGCTCGGCGATCGCGCTGCGCGCGGCGAGGATGTCGTCCGCCTCCGCCACGCGCTGCACTTCGATCGGCCGTCCCGACGCCATGCGCGCGACGATCTCCTTCTCGGCATCCCGCGTGGGATAGCCGACGCGCACCTTCAGCATGAAACGGTCGAGCTGCGCCTCGGGCAGCGGGTAGGTCCCTTCCTGCTCGATCGGATTCTGGGTCGCGAGCACGAGAAACGGCTCCCCCAGATAGAACGTCTCTCCGCCGATCGTCACCTGCTTCTCCTGCATCGCCTCGAGCAACGCCGACTGCACCTTCGCCGGCGCGCGGTTGATCTCGTCCGCGAGCACCAGGTTGGCGAACAGCGGGCCCTTCTTCGGATAAAACTCCTGGGTGCGCTGGTCGAAGACCATGGTCCCGATGACGTCCGCCGGCAACAGGTCCGGCGTGAACTGGATCCGTGAGAACGAGATGCGGAGGCACTCCGCCACCGTGCGCACGGCGAGGGTCTTGGCGAGTCCGGGCACGCCTTCCAGGAGAATGTGTCCACCGGTGAGCAATCCGACGAGCAGCCGCTCCACCATCAGCTCCTGCGCCACGACGCGCTTCGCGACCTCCCGCGCGATCGTCTGGCTCAGTACCGCCTCGCTGGTCTTGGCCGTTCGTGTTGTCATTTCAGCGCCGCCTCCGCCGCTTTTCGCACCGCCGGCTCCTTGTCTTTGCTGTAGAGTTCCAACAGCCCCCGCGCTTCGGGACGTGTGAGGTGACGCAGGCCGTCCACCGCGGCGGCCCGCACCATCGAGCTCCTCCGACTCATCATTCCCCCGGGCTCGGCGTACCGGGCGAGCACCTCAAGTGCTTCCTTCGATCCCAGCCGGCCAATCGCCCGGAGCAACTCCGCCTGTACCCCTTCGTCCGGCTCCTGCTCCATACGGCGGATGAGCACGGTGGAGGAGGCGGGGTCACCACCCGCCGCCACCGCCCGCGCGGCCGCCGACCGCACCGCCACGCTCTCGTCCTTTAGCGCTGGCATGGCCGGGCGAGCAATCTCTCGTCCCCCGGCCTCCGCGAGGCCGAGGAGTGCCGCCTCGCGCACGTATTCGGAGCGGTGGCGCAGCAGCGGCAGCAGCAGGGAGACCGCCTGCGGGCTCCCCGTGACCCCGAGGAACTCGGCCGCGGCCGCCACGATCAACGGCTCCGGATCGACGAGCTTCCCCTGGAGCGGTTCGAGGGCGCGGTCGGCGGCGGCGCGCACGACCGCCCGGTACGGCGCGCGCTGCTCGACCGGCGCGGCGACGAACGCATTGATCACGAACCCCATCGACAGCGACGCGAGCGCGCCCACCGCTGCCACCACGGCCTCCCGCTCCTCGGCGGGCACGTGCGCTTCGCCCAGGCGATGCACCAGGCGCTCGACCAGCGCCCGGTCGGACAGCGCCAGCGCCGTCTTGTCGATCGCGCTCAGAACGCCCGGATCCTGTACAGTGGGCAGCAGCCGGTCGAGGGCGGCGATCGCCTCGGCGGCGATCGCCACGTCGTGCAGCGCGAGCAGTTGCGCGGCGAGAGCCCCGAGCTTCTCGACCGCTACGCGTTGCTCCTCTGGGGTGGTAGCGGTCCCCAGCGCAGCCACCGCGCGCCTGACCTCCACATCGAGGGGGAGCACATCCGGCCGGAACGCAGCGCTGGCGCGCTGCGACGCGAGCAGGGACTCCGCCGAGTGCGCGACCGGAGTCGCGGCCGGCGGTGCGGGTGTGGGGGACGGAGACGGGGCGGGCGCCGGCGCCCCCTCCGATGGGGGTGCAGCTGCGGCCGCCTCGGGGATCGCCGGGAGGCCCTGGGCGGGAGTCGGAGCGCGCAGACGCTCGAGGCGCGTGGAGGTGCGACGGCCGAGACCCAGCGTGATGCGTCCCAGCGTCGCGTCGTCGTGCGGCAGCGCACCGGTCGCGACGTGAAACAGCGCGAGCACCTGATCCGGAGTCAGGCCGGGATTGAGCGTCACGGCGCGCACGCCGCGGGCGTACAGCAGGCCGGCGAGCTGGGCGATCTGGGCATTGCGCGGCAGCAGATGCTGGCCGTGCCAATGGAGCCCCGTCACCCCGACCTTCCATTCCACCGTGCCGAGTGCGGCGAGCGGTGGCAGGGTCTCGCCGATCTGCCGCAGCGCTTCCATGACCGCCGGGTGCGACGGCGGGTAGAGGCGCGTCAGGCGGAACGTCGTTCCGATGGCGCCGAGGGCGCGTTCGACTCCTGCGGTCTCTGCTCCCATGGGGTTAGCGCTTGATTCGTTCTCCTCGGTCCTCGAACCGAAAGACCCACGTGGCGAAGCGTGCGGGCTCGATCGGATCGTCCGCCCCGATCGCCGTCCAGTCCACGTCGCTCCCGGACTCGTCTGAACACCGAGCACGACGCTCGGCTTGTGCGATCATCTCCCGCGCCCTCGTGATCCAGATGCCGAACTGTTCCGGGCGCAGATCCACCCAGCCCCGGGGCGCGGCCGACCGCGGGTCCCCCCCGTCTCCCCCGTCCGCCGGCACCGCGACCTGGCCGCCGCGATATACGCGCTCCCCGTCGGGCGTCAGGATAGGGATGCCCACGGACAGAATATGGCTCCGCAGCGTCGCATCGCGCTCGATTCGAGCGTGCGCCGCCCGCGACAGCTCTGCTGCCTGCGACTCCGCCAGCGCCCGCACGCTGGGATGGAGCAGCCCGCACAGGTATGACTCCCACAGCAGCTTCGTGAGGCGCGGCGGTCCCAACATCTCGAATGCCACGCCACGACTCCCGGCATCGCGCTCGAGCGCGCGCAACCGCTCCAAGGCCGCTCCGCGCAGCATCGCGGCCCGATAGGTCGGCCCGGCGGTGGCGGCGTCGAGCGCGGCGACCACGTCCCGTCCCGTCGGTCGGCCCTGGAGCTCCATCATCACGTAGTCGGCCACCTCTTCCGGGGTGATGAACTCCATCTGACCCAGCGTCGTCACGGTTTCGAACTCGTCGCGTGAGAATAAGCCGTTCTCGCCCACGTCGATGTAGGCGGCTTCGAGTGTGCCGGCCAGCTCGCGCCAGGGGTGCGCGTCGGGTGCGAACGCCTGGGCGATCGCGATCGGCGTCGGACAGTCGACGAGCGGAATCGGCTTGCCCTTGCGACGGATCGGGCCGTAACCGATCTCGCGCCAGGCGATGGTCGCCGTGGGTTTGATCTCGACCGTGGCGGGTGCACCAGGGGTCCGCCCGAGCAGGAACAGCAGCAGCGATTGCGCGCCCGCCACGGCCGACTTCGTGAGCAGGAGGCGACTCGGACGCTCCTCCGAGTGGGTGTACGGGATGTTGAACCCCATCCCGCCCGTCCCGCTCGTGCCGATCTTGACGTAGGCCTTGGTGGCGGCGCGCTTCAGCGACTCGACGAGGATCTGCACGTGGCGGATGAGCTGTGGCATCGTGAGCAGGAGCACGTGTCGCTCGACCGTCGCCCGGTCGGCCTGCCCGCGCGCCGCCGCCTCGAGGAGCGCCTGCGCACTTTTCTCGGCGTCCTGATACGCGAACGCGGTCGCCGTGTTCACACTGTCGATGACCGCATCGGGGCGATACTTGGCGAGGAGCTGGTACAGGAAGCTGCGCTGCAGGATGTCTTCGGTGAGCTCACCCAGCAGGTCGTGCACGAGGAGGCGCCGGTGCTTCGCGTCGGCCATGACGGCGCCGCGCTCGAGTCGGGCGAGACTTGCCGGCAGAAACAGATCCCCCCACTCGACCTCGATCGCCGTGCTTCCGCGGTAGGGGTCGAGCGCGCGGGCGGTGACTTTCACCTCGTTCTCGAACAGCGCCACGAGGATGATGCGCCCGGGCGCGGCTTCGAGCAGGCGCCGCGCCACGGCATGCCCGACGAGGCCGCTGCCGCCCAGGATCATCACCGTCCCATCACGCAGTTCCATGCAATCGCTCGATCGCCTCGATCTCGGGTGCCGCCAGCCGCCGATACTTCCCTTCGGCCAACCGGCCCAGCCGCACGGGTCCGTACGCGACGCGATGCAGCCATTCGACCTTGAGCCCCAGCGCTTCGGCCAACCGGCGCACGATGCGATGGCGCCCCTCCGCCAGCGTCACCTCGATCTCCACGCTCGGTCCCACGGCCCGCACGCGAAAGTCCACCACGCGCACGCGCCGGCCGTCGATGACGGGCGGCCGCGTCAGGGCGTCGCGGACGTCGGCCACGCCCTGGCCGTGGACTCGCAGCCAATAGGTTCGGGGGACGGCGAACCGCGGGTGCATCAACCGGTGCGCCGCCGCCCCGTCCGTGGTCAGGAGGAGCAGCCCCGACGTCATGACGTCGAGTCGCCCAACGTACGTGAGGCCGGGAACCTTGGGGAGGAGGTCGTAGACCGTCCGCCGCCCCTCCGGGTCGCCGCGGGTCACGACATAGCCGACCGGCTTGTTGAGCGCGAGCCAGGTCGCCGGTCCGCCCCCGGTTCGCACCGCACGGCCGTCCACGGTGATCCGCTGGCGGGTCGGGTCGACGCTCGAGCCGAGCGTCGCCACCGCTTCGTCCACGCGGACGCGCCCCGCACGGATCAGCTCCTCGGCCTTACGGCGGGATGTCACGCCCGCACGCGCCAGGGCGCGTTGCAGGCGCATCATCGTCATTCGGGCTCGGCGGGCGCGGGCGGCCGGAGTGCCACCGACAGCTCTTCCAGCCGCGGCAGCTCCTCCAGGTCCTTGAGTCCAAGAGTTTCCAGGAACTGCGGCGTGGTGCCGTAAAGCAGCGGCCGCCCGAGTCCCTCACCCCGTGTGACGATCTCGATCAGACCGCGCTCGAGCAGCTTGTCGATCACCGCGCCGGAGTCGACGCCGCGGATCTCGTCGACCTCGACACGCCCGACCGGCTGCCGGTAGGCGATGATGGCCAGCGTCTCGAGCGCCGCGGGACTCAGACGCCGCGGACGCAGCGCGAATTGCGCGCGCTCGATCGCCTCGGCGTACTCGCGGCGGGTGAGGAGCTGCCATCCGTCGCCGATCGCGACGAGCTCGACGCCGTGCTCCCCTCGGGCGAGGGCCTCTCGGATCTCGCCGAGCGCCGCCTGAACGGCCTCCGCGCCCGCCTCGGGGTCGAGGGTGAGCAGCTCCTCGACCGCGAGGGGCCGCGCCGCGGCGAACAGCGCCGCTTCAACCAGCTGCGCGAGGGGACTCACGGCGGATCTGGATGGGCGCGAACGGTCCGTCCTGGCGGACCGAGAGGGCGCCCCGCTTCGCAAGCTCGAGCAGCGCGATGAACGCCGACAGCATATCCACGATGGTGGGCCGGTCCCCGACCACCTCGCGCCACCCGAACGCCTCGTGCTCGGCGAGGAGCGCCTCGATGCGCGCGGTCGCGCCCTCGACGTCGAGCGGCCGGGGCACCACGCGGTGCAGCACCGGCTCGGGGATCAGCGCGATCACCCGCTCGGCGGCGGCGAGCAGGTCGTTCAGGTCGATCACGAGCGGTGCGGGCGGGGCGGCCGGCGGCGCCGGCGCGAACCCGCGCCCGAACTGCTCGGCACGCCGCGCCGCCGCCGCTCCCAACCACTCCACCAGCTCGCGGATCTGTTGATATTCGAGCAGCCGCCGCACCAGCGCCGCGCGCGGGTCCTCCCATTCGTCGTCGCCCACACGGCGCGGCAGGAGCATCTGTGCCTTGATGCGGAGCAGCCGCGCCGCCATTTCGAGGTAGTCCGCCGCCTGATTCAGCCCCAGCTCCCCGATCACCGCCAGGAACTGGTCCGCGATCTTCGCGATCGGCAGATCGGTGATGTCGAGCTCGTCCTCCTGAATAAGGTGCAGCAGAAGGTCGAGGGGACCGGAGAACTGCTCCAGCTCGACGACGAAGCCGTTGTGGTCTTGCACGATCGGATTCGTGGGCGCGCTCAAGACGGGAACGCTCCCTGCGAGACGGCGAATCCGCTCACCAGGGCGAGGCCCACTCCCATCAACTGGTACGCCGGCCAGAGCAACACCTGCAGCACTCCGGGGAAGGCCCAGACGAGGAGCATGACGGGAAGGAACCCGAACTCCTGGAGCCGCCGATATCGCGACCCCGCCCCGGGCGGCAGCAGGTAGTAAAACACATGACTACCGTCGAGCGGGGGCACCGGAATCAGATTGAAGAACGCCAACACCGCGTTGAGCCACATCCCCCACCATAGCATGCGCTGCACGATCTCGAACGTCGTGGTGAGCGCCGGCACGGCGGTCCCGACCAAGCCCACGAGGGCAAAGAGCAGCGTGCACGCGACGAACAGCGCCAGGTTCACCGTGATTCCCGCCAGCGACACGATGATGTCGCCGCGACGGAAGTTCCGGTATTTCCGCGGATTCACCGGCACCGGCTTGGCGGCGCCGAACGGCGGTGCCCCGATGCGCCAGAGGATCAACGGCACGATCACCGTCATCAACGGGTCGATATGCTTCAGGGGATTGAGCGTCAGCCGCCCGAGCATGTAGGCGGTGTCGTCGCCCTGGCGGTAGGCCGCTTCGGCATGAGCATACTCGTGGGCCACGATGGAGAAGAGAAGGACCGGGGCCCAGACCAGAAATTCGAAGGAAATAGCTCGGGCTCGAGGGTCGGTGACCGCAAAAGATAACGATCGGGCAGGCGCCCGGTCAACGCCGTAGTGCCTTGACCGACCTGCACTTACCCCCTATCTTCCGCGCCTCACGAGGAGGTCGTTCAGTGCCGAGAATCGAGTCCGCGAAGAAGGCGATGCGCCAAGGGCGCGCGCGCCACGAGCGCAACCGCGCCCAGAGCTCCGCCCTGCGTACCGCGCTGAAGCACGTTCGCGCCGCCACGACGTCCCAGCAAGCCGGTGAGGCTTATCGCATCGCCTCGCGGCTACTCGACCGCGCGGCCCGCAAAGGATTGATCCATCCGAACAACGCGGCGAGGCACAAGAGCCGGTTGGCGGCGGTGGTGAGAAAGCTGAGCAAGTAAGCGCGACAGAACGAAGGGTGACCTCAGCTCACATCGCCGCCAGCTCCCCCCCGCACTCTTTGCAGTACCACTCCGTCGGCAGATTCATCGTGCCACACTCCCGGCAGCGCAGCGTTTTGTCGGCGTCCGGATCCTGATCCGTGTCTTCGGTCGGCTCGGGCACGATCGGCGCGGGGACGGGATTCGCCGCGCGGGGGACGTTTGGATTCGCCGTGGGCGTATCGGCGGGAATCACTGGCTGAAACTGGGCCCCGCTCGCCCGCCGCGGCGACGGAGCGGTTTTGTCGTCCTCGGTCACCGACTTGATGAAGGCCAGCTCGTCCTCGTGCGGAGTCGCCTCCGACTGCAGTGGGGGCTGCGGTTGCGCTCTGGGGCGGGCCGGAGGAGCCGGGGGAGCCGTGGCCGGGGCCCTCGTGGGAGGCGGCGGGATGGGCTTGTTCCGCACCAGCGCGTCGAGCTCCTCGAGCTTCTGTAGATCCGCCTCGACCGACTGCAAGTCCTCCCGCACCGAGACGAGCTCCGCGAGAATGTCCGCGTGCACTTGCGTCCACTGCCCTTCGTCGTACTCCCCCACCGAGTGGCGAAGCTCCGCTTCGGTCAGCTTCTCCCCGGCCCGGGTCTCCTTCTTCTGGAGCTCGCCGCGGAGATGTCGCTTCTCCTCGATCGCCTGCCGCGCGCTTTCGGCGTGCGCCCTGAGCTCCTCCGTGACGGCGGACAGCCGCGCTTCGTAGTCGGAACGGACCCGCGCGCGAACATGCCCCGGGGTCGCGTCCGCCGAGTCGTTCAGGCGGGCGAGCCACGCTTCGTACTGTCGCCGTTCCTCCAGCAGGCGCTGGATGATAGCGGTGCTTTTCGAAGTCCCTTTAGGCATCCGGCTCCCGTTTCCATCGCGTCCGCCCGCGCCGCGTCTCCCCTTCGAGGCGCGCCACGGCGTCCGGCGTCAACTGATTCACCCCGCCGAGCGCCCGCGCATACCAGATGATGCGGGCGCCATGCTCCAGGCTTTCCATCCGGATCCACGCCGCGTCGAGCGTGGATCCCACCGTCACGGCCCCGTGGTTCGCGAGCAACCAGACCTCATGACCATCCAGGTACGGCTCGAGACGGTTCCCGAGCTCCGGCGTGCCGGGTGTCCCGTACGGGACCAACGGGACCTCGCCGCACTGCAAGATAAGTTCCGGCAGGACAAATATAGGAAAACTCTGCCCCGCGACCGCGAAGCCGGTCGCCGCGGGCGGGTGGGCATGCACCACCGCACCGACATCCGGTCGGCGCGTCAGTATACGGAGATGTAAGTCCAATTCCGTGGTGGGGTTGCGCCGACCACGCCGTTTCCGACCTCGCAGGTCGACCTCCACCATGTCCAGCGGTCCCAGGAGCGCCTTGATGACGCCGCTCGGGGTGACGAGGGCCCGATCGCGTCCGACTCGAACCGAGAGGTTGCCGTCCTGCCCCGCGATGAGGCCGCGCTCGGCGAGCTGCCGGCAACATTGGGCCATTCGCCGGGCAACCGCGCTGGCGGTCACTGGGCGACTGGCGCGTCCGCTTGATGGACGACCTTGCCACCCACGAGGGTAAGAACGGCCCGGCCCGTGAGCGCCCGACCGGCGAACGGAGTGTTGCGACTCTTCGAGCAAAATGCGGCGGGGTCCACGGTCCAGGAGTCGGTCAGGTCCAGGACGAGGACGTCCGCCGGGGCCCCGGGCGCGAGCGTGCCTCCAGGCAGACCGAAAGCCGCAGCGGGGGCTGTGCTCATCCGGTGGATGAGCTCGGGCAGCGTGAGGATCCCGCTCAGGACGAGCTCCGTGTGCGCCACGCCGAACGCCGTCTCGAGTCCCACGATGCCGAACGGTGCGTCGTCGAAGGCGGCTTCTTTGGCGTCGTAGGCATGCGGGGCGTGATCGGACGCGATGCAGTCCACCACGCCCTCCTTGAGCGCCGCCCGCAAGGCGGCGACGTCCGCCGCCTCGCGCAGCGGCGGGTTCATCTTCGCATGCGTGTCGTACCGCTCGCAGGCTCGATCGGTGAGCGTGAGATGGTGGGGCGTGACTTCCGCCGTGACCCGGATGCCCTCCTCCTTGGCGCGCCGTATGAGCTCTACCGAGCCACGCGTGGAGATGTGGCACAGGTGGACGTGTCCGCCGGTGAGGCCGGCGAGCAATGCGTCCCGCGCCACCATGATCTCCTCCGCCGCGGCCGGGATGCCTTTCAAGCCCAGGCGAGCGGAGACGAGCCCTTCGTGCATCACGCCGGCGTCAGCGAGCGTGGGCTCTTCGCAGTGGTCCGCAACCGGGATCCCGAATGTGCGAGCGTACTCGAGCGCCGTGCGCATCAGGTGGCTCGACACGACCGGCTTGCCGTCGTCCGAGACAGCGACGGCCCCGGCGCCCACCATCTCCCCGAATTCGGAGAGGCGCTCGCCTTTCTGCCCTACCGAGATCGCGCCGATCGGATACACCCGCGTCAGTCCTGCCCGGACCGACTGGCGCACGATGAAGCCGACCGCCGCCTGGTTGTCCGTGACCGGATCGGTGTTCGGCATGGCGCAGACCGCCGTGAAGCCGCCGGCGGCGGCCGCGCGCGCTCCGGTCGCGATCGTCTCGACGTCCTCGTTCCCGGGCTCGCGCAGGTGTACGTGCACGTCGACCAGCCCCGGGGCGACGACGCGGTCGCGCACGTCCCGAACCTCGGCGCCGTCCGGCGCGCCGAGTCCCCGACCCACACCCGCGACCTTGCCGTCCTGGATGAGCACGTCCGCGGGCTCGTCCAGGTTGCGACTTGGATCGATCACGCGCCCGCCCCGAAGCACCAGCGCTCGGTTCATTCCGAGCTCCCCCCCTTGGCGGCGTCGGCCAGCTCGGGCCGCCCGCCGGCGAGCAGATACAACACCGCCATTCGCACCGCCACACCGTTCGTGACCTGATCGAGAATCACGCTGTGTGGACCATCGGCGACCCGCGAGTCGATCTCGACGCCACGGTTCATCGGCCCAGGATGCATGATCGTGAGCGCGCGCGGCGCCTTCTCGAGCCGCTCGAGCGTCACGCCGAACACGCGGTAATACTCGCGCACGCTCGGAATGAACCCCTTCTCCATGCGCTCGAGCTGGAGCCGCAGCACATTGAGGACGTCGGCCCATTCGATCGCTTCCTCGATGCGGCGGAAGCGACACACTCCCAGCTCCTCGATGCCACGCGGCATCAGGGTGTCGGGCCCGCAGACGCCAACCTCGGCGCCCATTTTCAACAGGCCCCAGATGTTGGACCGTGCCACGCGAGAGTGCAGCACGTCGCCGACGAGGCAGACCTTCAGGCCGTCGACTTTGCCGTGCTTGTCGCGGATGGTGAGGAGGTCGAGCAGTCCTTGCGTCGGGTGCTCGTGCTTGCCGTCGCCCGCGTTGATGACGTTGGAGCGGATACGCCGCCCGAGGAACTCGGCCGCGCCGGACGACGGATGCCGGATGACCACCATGTCGATCCGCATCGCTTCGAGATTCCGGGCGGTGTCGACCAGCGTTTCGCCCTTCTGCACGGAGCTGCCGCTCGCCGCCACATTCACGGTGTCGGCGGACAGCCGCTTCTCGGCGAACTCGAACGAGATACGCGTGCGGGTGGAGGCTTCGAAGAACAGGTTGACGATGGTCTTGCCGCGCAGCGCCGGCACCTTCTTGATCGGCCGCTCGGAGACTTCCTTGAAGGGCTCGGCCGTATCGAGGACGAGCCGGATCTGCTCCGGCGAGAGGTGTTCGAGGCCGACCAGATCCTTTCCCAGGACGGGCGTCATGGTTTCGTCCCCGAGTGCGCGGCTAAAGCCGCGGCTCGGCTGCGGCGGCTCAAGCCGCTTGAGCGGCAGTTGCCGAGTCGCGAGTTCACTCGCGAACCCCGCGGACCAGGTCCACCTCATCTCTCCCGTCCAGCTCTTCGACGAGCACATCCACCCGCTCCCCGCTATTCACTTTCACCTGTTTGCCGACGACGTCCGGCTGGATGGGGAGCTCGCGTCCCCCCCGGTCGACCAGCACGCAGAGGGAGATGCGCTTGGGCCGTCCGAAGTCGGCGAGCTCGTCGAGCGCCGCGCGCACGGTCCGCCCGGTGTAGAGCACGTCGTCCACGATGACCACGTGCTTGCCGCCCAAGTCACCGGGAATCCGCGTCTCGCCGATGACGGGTTTGGGGCCGACGGTTTCGAGGTCGTCGCGATACAGGGTGATGTCGAGGGCACCACGCGGGAGGACTACGCCCTCGTCCTTCTCGATGAGCTTCGCAATCCGCTCGGCCAGCTCGACGCCGCGCCGCTGGATGCCGATGAGCACCAGGTCGTCGGTGCCGTGGGTCAGCTCGAGCACTTCCACGGCCATACGCTGAAGCGCCCGCGACAAGGCGCGGGCGTCCAGGAGGATCGTGCGTTCAGGCCGGCCCATCTCGAGGCTGGAAGTTAACCACGGGCCTGCGGGGGTCAACGGGACGGCGGGGTTGACGACCCACGACGCGTAGCGTCACTTCGAGCGCGCGGACGTCCGATCCCGACCTGGAGGGCCTCATGCGGTGTTACCTGTGGAGTCTCGTAGGCGTGCTGCTCGTCGCCACCCCGCTCGACGCCCAGGGACTTCGGGAGAAGATCGCCGAGCTGTTCATCTTCACTGCCGGCCAGGACCCGCTGTTTCTCGGCGGGACGGCCGGCTCCGACTCGGCGACCGCGCTCCATGCCGACCATTTCATTCCTTCGGCGGTCGCCGACAACGGCACTCTCATCTCGTTCATCAGTAACGCGATCGGCCAAAACGTCGCGAACCTCCCGGTGAGCGCGACCAGCGGCGGGTCGACGTTCCGGTTCGAGGGCGGCGTGCCGGTGCCCACATCGGGGTCTCCGGGCTCCGTGTTCGGCGAGCGCGCTCAGACGCTCGGCAAGGGACGAGTGTTCGTCGGAGCGAACGTGAATCGCCTGCACTTCGAGACGTTGCGCGGCGTGAGCCTCAACGATGTTCAGGTGGTATTCACCCATGAGAACGTCACCGGACCCGCCTGCGACAGTCTCGTGGGTGCATCGTGCAACCCGTACGGCGTCCCCACACACGAGAATGACGTGATCGACGTGAACCTGTCGTTCGATATCGACATGACGATCACCTCCTTCTTCCTGAGCTTAGGACTGCTCGATCGAGTGGACATCGGCGTCGTGCTCCCGATCGTCTCCACCTCGCTCCACGGGACGAGCGACGCGCAGATCGTGCCGTTCGGCGGGCCTCCGGTACAACACTTCTTCGGAGGCACCCCAACCAATCCGGTGCTCACGACATCACGTTCCGTCGATGGATCCGCGACCGGCATCGGCGACATTGCCACGCGCGTCAAGGTCAACCTCAGTCGAACGGACCGGACCAGCTTCTCCGTGCTCGGGGACGTCCGCTTTCCCACGGGAAGCGAGGACGACCTGCTCGGGTCGGGCCACGTGGCGGCCCGGGCGCTCGGCGTCCTGTCCGCCCGGTTCGGCGCGTTCGCGCCACACGCCAACATCGGCTACTTGTATCGGAGTGGCTCCTTGCAGAACAACGCCGTCCTCGCCACCGTCGGGTTCGATCACGTGATGGCGCCATGGGCGACCATGGCCGTGGACGTGGTCTCGGAGCTGCAGGTGGGCGAGAGCAAGCTTGCCCTCCCGGGGCCCGTGACATACGACAAGCCCTTTCGCCGCACGATCAGCGTCACGAACATACCGACCGAGCGCGATGATCTCATCAACGGGTCGTTCGGCTTCAAGTTCACGACGCACGCCGGGATCACCCTGGTGGGCAACACCTTGTGGCCGCTGAACCGCGGAGGTCTGCGGCCCACCGTCCTGTGGACGGCAGGGCTCGAATACAACTTTTGATCGACTACTGAATCGTCGTGAGTCGCCACCCGGTTGAGTCGACCGCGAGGAGTGCTCGGAACGTTACGGGACGCCGCTCGGCGCGGCCGGTGCTGGCGTTGTCATAGGCGTAGACGCCGGTCACAATAGCTTCCGCGTTCACGCCAACAAAGCTCACGGCCGTGACCGTCAAGCCGGCCTTGAGATTGCGCACCGATTCGAAGAATCCCTTCCAGCTCTGTTGCTGCGCCGTCGTGAGACCGGGGTACGCGTGCCGCACCTGGTCCACATCGCGCGTCTCGAGGGCACGCGCGTAATCGTCGATGACCCGCTGAATGTCCGGTCGAGGATCCTTCGGCACCGGCGGCGTCGGCGGCGCCGGTTGCTCGACGGGTCGCGGCTTCACGGTATCGACCTTCGCCCGCGACCGCGCTGCCCGCTCGGCCTCCGCCCACAGCGACGCGGCGGTTGCGAGCTGGACCATCGCCTCCGACCCGCGGTTCTGGGCAGTGAGCGACTCCGCTCCCTTAAACACCGTGTCCCCCTTGGCCAGCTCCGCCGGGGTGGCCCCTGCCTCAATCGCCCGGCTCATGGCCCCAAGCGCTCGGCTTCGCAGCGACCGCACGAGGCTATCCTCGTGCTGCGTGACGACCGGACGCGCCGCCGATTCCGGTGCGGCGCCGCGCGGCTGGCTCGTTGGCACCCGTGTGCGAGGCGGCTGCCGTGGCGCGGGTATCGCAACCGGTGGTGAGCGAAGCGCCGACACCGTTTCTGGCCGAGCGGGTGCTGCAGCCGCAGGAGCGGTATCACCGGACACGCGAGGAGGCGCTGGGGACGATGCGCGGGTGGCTGTCGCGGTCCGCCACGATTGCCAGGGCGCAAGCCGCCAGAACGCCGCCCCCGCGGCGATGAGCACCGCGCCCACGCCCCACCACAGTCGACGGGTCCGGCGGCCGCGAACGAGCGTCGGGGTCGCCGAGCGCACTTGCGACTTCGAGAGCACGACGGGACTCGTTGGCGTCTTCAGGCCGTCTATCCGCGCCGAGCGGCCGCCGGCCATCGCGAGGGTGATCATCTCGCCGCGGACGGGATCGTCGCGGCGCAATGACGGCCGGCCGCACACGGCCACGACGTCGTCCATGGTAGGCCAGCGTGCGAGGGGGTCTTTCTCCAACATCCGCATGACGCCGGCGCCCAGGTTGGGTGGGCAGTCCGGTCGCAGCTCGGTGACGGGCCGCGGCCGCTCGTTGAAGTGCGCGTACATGACCGACATGGTCGACTCACCCTCGAACGGCAGCCTCCCGGTCAGCATCTCGTACGCGACGACGCCGAGCGAGTACTGGTCGGATGCTCCGGTGACCTCGTGAGTCGCGCACTGTTCGGGGCTCATGTACGTGGGCGTCCCCACCGTCACGCCCGTGACCGTGAGACCCTGCGCTTGCACGACCTTGGCGATACCGAAATCGGTGACGACGGCCCAGCCATCCTCGTCCAGCATGATATTGGCGGACTTGATATCGCGGTGAATGACGCCGTGACGGTGGGCGTACCCGAGCGCGTCACCAACCTGCCCCAGGATGGCCTGCACCATCGCGATCGGCAGCGGGCCGACCTCGTGGATGACTGCGTCGAGAGCCCGCCCCTTGACGTACTTCATGACGAAGTACAGGACTTGCTGGCTGTCCTTGACGGCGTAAATGGGGATGATGTGCGGATGACTCAACGCCGCGGCCGTGCGCGCCTCGCGCTTGAACCGCTCGACCATCCCCTCGCCCATCAGCAATAACGCGGGTGCCAATACCTTGATCGCCACCTTGCGGTCCAGCGCGAGGTCGTGGGCCAGGTACACGGCAGCCATGCCACCATGACCCAGCTCGGCCAGGACCTCGTATTCACCCAGGGTGGCCTTCCGGAGCGCGTCGAGCTGAGCGTTGTACTGCGCGCCCGCGGGTCGACCCGGCCCAGGGCCTAGAGTGGGGTCGATTGGGGTCAGGGGGATGCCCGTGCCACAGTGGGGGCAGAAGGACGAGCCCGGAGGGATGATCGTCCCGCAGCTCGGACAGTAGACGCCGTGCGCGGCGGTCATGCCGGTCGCGACTCTACGCGCTCGCAGCGGCGCTGATAGCTGGCGCTTGCCAGGTCCCGCGCTGCGCTGTCTCGGCTCACGACCGGCTCTCGGGGGCGATGCCTAATCCAATAACACCAGGAGACGCTGCGGGCAACACCTCGGGGAATCCGCTGATGCCTAGCGGAACAGCGGGGTCAACGCGGCATCCCCTCTCAGCACCGCCTGCACGTTGGCCACCGCGATCGCCGCCATCTGACGCCGGGCCTCGAGGGTGGCGCTCCCGATGTGTGGCAGCAAGACCGTCCGGGGGGCCGCAAGCAGCCGAGGGTGAATCGCTGGCTCCTCGAGGTACACATCCAGCCCCGCCGCGCCCAGCCGGCCCTCCTCGAGCGCGATGGCGAGCGCTTCCTCGCGGATCAGGTCCCCGCGCGCCGTGTTGACGAGAATCGCCGTCGGCTTCATCTGTCGGAGCGCGTCGCTGTCGATCACCCCCTTCGTCTCTGGCACGGACGGCACGTGCAGCGACAGCACGTCGGTCGCCCCCAAGAGGCGCGACCGCTCGACCTTTACCGCCCCCGTCTCCCGTTCGAACTCCGGTCGCGCATTGCGCGCCGTATAGAGGATCCGCATCCCGAACGGGACAGCCCGGCGCCCGACCGCCTGTCCGATCCGCCCCGCCCCGAACAGCCCCAGCGTCCGGCCGCGCAGCTCGATCCCGAGCAGGAGCTCCGGATGCCACCCGGTCCAAGCGCCGCTCTTGACGACCGCGCTGGCTTCGACCACGCGACGAGCACACGCGAGGATCAGCGCCCACGTCAGGTCGGCGGTCGCATCGGTGAGGACGTCCGGGGTGTTGGTGACCTTGACGCCCCGCATCTCCGCCGCGACCACATCCACGTTGTCGTGCCCCACGGCACAGTTGGCCACGACCTTGAGCTTGGGCAGGCGCTTGAGCTCCGTGCCGCCCACCCAGCGGGAGAGCAGCGGCACCAGCGCCACGTAATCCCCCTTCGGTGTCGGCTCGGCGGCCGGGAGCCAAGTGACGTCGAGCCCGACCAGCTGGTCGGGCTCGAGAAGCGGCTGCAGCTCCGCGGCGATGAGAATGGAGTGGCCCACTACCTCCTCATTTGCGCCCGCCGGATCGAATCATCCACCGCGAGCGCCCGGTCCGGGCTCCACTTGTAGTAGAGCTGCAGACACGAGCCCACCTGGATCTGGCGGTTGTGGGTGCATTGCGCGAGCTCCTGGCGGTGTTTCGGCGCGTCGTGCTGCCACAGCGAATCGGCCGTCGCCGTGGCACGCGCGTCCGCCCAGCCGAACCCCACGAGGCAGCGAGCCAAGTCTCCCGACGGGTCCTTGTCGCACACGCCGATCTCCCGCTGGTGGCGCGCCGCGTCGGCACGCCACGTGGAGTCGGCTCGCGATTGGGCGACCGCGTCCTGTTCCTGTTGATAGCTGGTCGCCGCGGTGAGCGCCTGCGCCGGCTTCCACTTGTATTGGAGCACGAGGCACTGGGCCGCGCCTTTCGCGTCCATTGTGATCCGACTGCACTCGCGTACTTCCGCAGCTTTCTTGGCGGCGGACTTGACGCAGGCGACGGCGGACAGGGTCACCGCGGCGGCGAGCCAGGCCTTGGTCCAGCGCATCGAGACCTCCGGTGTGAGCCACGGAACGGAGCGGGCGTCTCCTTGGAGCGACTCTGCGCCACCACTCTAGTGCGAGGGGCCCTCCCCGTGCAAGCGCCAAGGGCACTGCCCACGTGCCGCTACTTCCAAAAATCACCCAGGCGCCCGTACGCACCGACGAACAGCGCGATGCCGTACCACAGGTTCTGGAGTTTCAGATTTTCGTTCGCGGCGTGTTGGTTGTTGTCGTAATTGGCGATGGGAAGGCCGATGACCGGCCGCCTGAAGTGTTGTTCAAACAGGTATGACGGTGTGCTGCCCCCCAGCGTAGGTAGCAACACCAAGTCGCGCCCCGTGACGGTCCGGATCGCGCGAATGAAGGCTTGGGGTGCGCAACGCGATCGCTGGCCGCTGGCGGTCCATCCAGGACGTAGTAGCCGAGCTCACGCAGGTAGCGCTCGAGCTGGGCCTTCACGAGCTCGGGCGTCAGATCGGGCACTAAACGGAAATCGAGGTACGCCGTCGCGCTGGAGGGAATGGCATTGGCGGGGTTCGGTCCTGTGCCTCCGCCCTCGATGCGGTCCACATTCAGACCGGGCTTCATGATCCGCTCGGCGAGAGCTCCCTGTCCTTCGGTGCGGGCGAGACCGAGCTCTGCCTTCAGCCGCGCATCGACGTTCGGCACGCTCTCCAGCGCATCTCGCTCGGACGCCGTGGGTGGGCGGACCGCATCATAGAAGTGCGGAATCGTTACTTCTCCTTCGGTCGTGCGCAGCCTACTGAGTACGTGGGTCAATTCGACGATCGGATTGGGCGCCCAGTTGCCGTAGTGACCGCTATGGAGCGCACGGTTGGGACCGAAAGCGGTCAGCTGCGCGCTCACGACGCCGCGGCTGCCAAACACCAATTGAGGCTGGCCATTTTGGTTGGTGGGGCCGTCGCATATGACCCACAGATCGGATTGCAGCACGTTGGCATGTGCCGCGAGAATCTCGTGGAGATGTGGCGATCCCGCTTCCTCTTCTCCTTCGAAGAAGAACTTCAGGTTCACCGAAGGAGGCACGCCGGCCGCCCGCAGGGCGTCCAGCGCCGTGAGGAGTCCGATGATGGCAGCCTTGTCGTCACTCGATGACCGAGCGTAGAGGCGCGTCGCTGAGTCGTCCGAATCCGCTGCACCGGGCGTACCTGCGTTCACAAGCGTCGGCTGCCACGGATCGTGCGCCCAGTCCGCCTTGTTCACAGGTTGGCCGTCATAATGCGCGTAGAACGTGACCGTGTGTTTGGTGGGATCGGCGGGCGATCGAGCGAGCACCGCCGGCGGAGCATCGCCCGCGCCTAACAGCTGTGTCTCGAGGCCCCGCCGTTGCAGCATCCGGACCAGCGCGTCGGCATTCTTGCGAATATTCGCCGTGTCGCTGGCCAGATTCGGAATCGCGAGGAATTCGACGAATTCCTGCAGGATGGCGGGCCTGTGCCGGGAGACGAAGGTCCGCACCGAATCATTGAGGTAGGTGGTCTGGGCTGCGGCTGGGCTCGCTGGCCAAACGAGCCCAAGTCCCAGCACGGCCAGGACGCCGCGGCGAGCGGTCATGCGAAACTTCTTCATGCGTCGTGGGGCAACGG
>Ga0209801_1000012_pt1 | contig 142335 bp, 133 predicted proteins | sample GraSoiAngelo_127_FD_185884 | JGI IMG/M metagenome (GOLD analysis project Ga0209801, IMG submission 185884) | Grasslands soil microbial communities from the Angelo Coastal Reserve, California, USA - 14_0927_09_40cm (SPAdes) (version 2) | ecosystem: Environmental > Terrestrial > Soil >... | reverse complement strand
CCCTTACGATCTCGACCACCTCCGGCACCACGCCCGCAGGAACGACGTCGTTCACGGTCAAGGCCGCGACGTCCGCCTCGGACTTCGCCACTGGATCCGGCACGCTCACCGTCGGCAAGAGGAATCCAACGGTGACATTCACGGGGGCGCCGGCCAGTGCCGCTTATCTGAGCAGCTTCACGGTGACAAGCACGACCAACAGTTCGGCGAGCCCGCTCTATACGTCCGGCGGCGGTTGCTCCAATATCGGCGCGACCTACACCATGACCAGCGGGACGGCGACCTGTGCGGCCACCGTCACTTGGGCACCCGATGCCGACTACAACGGCGCCACGCTCAGCCAATCCACGACCGCGACGAAGATCGATCCGACGGTGACGTTCACGGGTGCGCCGGCGAGCGCCGCCTACCAGAGCACGTTCACCGTGGCGAGCACCACGAACAGCTCGGCCAGCCCGGTTTACACCGCAGCCGGTGGCTGCTCCAACGTCGGTGTCAGCTACACCATGACCAGCGGGACGGCAACCTGCACGTCCTCGGTCACCTGGCCCGCGGACGCCAACTACACGGGAGCGACCCGGAGCCAGACGACTACGGCCGAGAAGATCGGCCCGACCGTGACGTTCAGCGGCGCCCCGGCCAGTGCCGCCTACCAGAGCACGTTCACCGTAGCGAGCACCACGAACAGCTCGGCCAGCCCGGTTTACACCGCAGGCGGCGGTTGCTCCAACGTCGGTACGAACTACACGATGACGAGCGGGACGGGGAGCTGCACGCCCACCGTCAGCTGGGCCGCGGACGCCAACTATACCGCGGCGACCCGGAGCCAGACGACCACGGCTGAAAAGATCGATCCGACCGTGACGTTCACGGGGGCGCCGGCCAGCGTCGCGTACCTGAGCACGTTCACCGTGGCGAGCACCACCAACAGCTCGGGCAGCCCGGCGTACGCGTCGAGTGGGGTGTGCTCCAACGCCGGTCCCACCTACACGATGACCAGCGGCACGGGGACCTGCACGTCGACGGTCACTTGGGCCGCGGATGCCAGCTACAACGCGGCGACCCGGAGCCAGACGACTACGGCCGAGAAAATCACGCCAACGGTCACCTTCAACGGGGCGCCCGCGAGCGCCGCCTACCTGAGCCCGTTCACCGTGGCGAGCAGCACCAACAGCTCGGCCAGCCCGCTCTACACGTCCGGCGGTGTCTGCTCGAACGTCGCCACGACGTACACGATGACCAGCGGGACGGGGAGCTGCACGTCCACCGTCACCTGGGCCGCGGACGATAACTACACGGGGGCGACGCGGAGCCAGACCACGACGGCCCAGAAGATCACACCAACGGTGATGTTCACCGGGGCGCCCGCGAACGCCGCCTATCTGAGCCCGTTCACCGTGGCGAGCACGACGAACAGCTCCGCGACCCCGATCTACACCTCGGGCGGTGTCTGCTCGAACGTGAGCACGGCCTACACGATGACCAGCGGGACGGGGAGCTGCACGTCGACCGTCACCTGGGCGGCGGACGATAATTACACGGGGGCGACGCGGAGCCAGACCACCACGGCCGAGAAGATCACGCCAACGGTGACGTTCACGGGGGTGCCCCCGAGCGCCGCCTACCAGAGCGCGTTTACCGTGGCGAGCAGCACCAACAGCTCGGCCAGCCCCGTCTACACCTCGGGCGGTGTCTGCTCGAACCTGAGCACTGTCTACACGATGACCAGCGGCACGGGCAGCTGCACGGCGACCGTCACCTGGGCGGCGGACGACAACTACACGGGGGCGACGCGGAGCCAGACCACCACGGCCGAGAAGATCACGCCGACGGTGACCTTCACGGGGGCGCCCGCGAATGCTGCCTACCAGAGCACGTTCACCGTGGCGAGCAGCATCAACAGCTCGGCGACCCCGGTCTACACCTCGGGCGGTGTCTGCTCGAACGTGAGCACGGCCTACACGATGACCAGCGGGACGGGGAGCTGCACGGCGACCGTCACCTGGGCGGCGGACGACAACTACACCGGGGCGACGCGGAGCCAGACCACCACGGCCGAGAAGATCACGCCGACGGTCACATTCACCGGGGCGCCGACGACGGCCGCCTACCTGAGCACGTTCACCGTGGCGAGCTCGACGAATAGCTCCGCCAGCCCGGTCTACGCGTCGAGCGGTGTCTGCTCGAACCTGAGCACTGTCTACACGATGACCAGCGGCACGGGCAGCTGCACGGCGACCGTCACCTGGGCGGCGGACGACAACTACACGGGGGCGACGCGGACCCAGACCACCACGGCCGAGAAGATCACGCCGACGGTGACGTTTACAGGGGCGCCCGCGAACGCCGCCTATCTGAGCGCGTTTACCGTGGCGAGCAGCACCAATAGCACGGCCAGCCCGGTCTATACGTCGGGCGGTGTCTGCTCGAACCTGGGCACGGCCTACACGATGACCAGCGGGACGGGGAGCTGCACCTCGACGGTCACGTGGGCCGCGGATGCCAACTTCTACGGCGCCACGCTCAATCAGTCCACGACGGCGACGAAGATCAGCCCGACGGTGACGTTCACGGGTGCGCCCCCGAGTGCCGCCTACCAGAGCGCGTTCACCATGGCGAGCAGCACCAATAGCTCGGCCAGCCCGGTCTACACGTCGGGCGGTGTCTGCTCGAACGTGGGCCCTGCGTACACGATGACCAGCGGGACGGGGACCTGCACCGCGACCGTCACCTGGGCGGCCGACGATAACTACACCGGGGCGACGCGGACCCAGACCACCACGGCCGAGAAGATCACGCCAACGGTCACCTTCAGCGGGGCGCCCGCGAGCGCCGCTTACCAGAGCGCGTTCACCGTGGCGAGCAGCACCAATAGCACGGCCAGCCCGGCATACGCCTCGAGTGGGGTGTGCTCCAATGCCGGTCCCACGTACACGATGACCAGCGGGACGGGCAGCTGCACGTCGACCGTCACCTGGGCGGCGGACGACAACTACACCGGGGCGACCCGGAGTCAGACCACCACGGCCGAGAAGATCAATCCGATCGTAACGTTCACGGGGGCACCCGCAAGCGCCGCCTACCTGAGCTCGTTCACCGTGGCGAGTACGACGAACAGCTCAGCGACACCGGTCTACACCTCGGCCGGCGTCTGCACGAACCTGGGCACTGCCTACACGATGACCAGCGGGACGGGGACCTGCACCGCGACCGTCACTTGGGCGGCGGACGATAACTACACGGCGGCGACCCGGAGCCAGACCACCACGGCGGACAAGATCAATCCGACCGTGATGTTCACGGGCGCGCCTGCGAGCGCCGCCTACCTGAGCTCGTTCACCGTGGCCAGCACAACGAACAGCTCGGCCAGCCCGGTCTACACCTCGGGTGGCGTCTGCACGAACCTGAGCACTGTCTACGCGATGACCAGCGGCACGGGCAGCTGCACGGCGACCGCCACCTGGGCCGCGGACGACAACTACACGGCGGCGACCCGGACCCAGACCACCACGGCGGACAAGATCAATCCGACCGTAATGTTCACGGGCGCGCCTGCGAGCGCCGCCTACCTGAGCTCGTTCACCGTGGCGAGTACGACCAACAGCTCAGCGACACCGGTCTACACCTCGGCCGGCGTCTGCACGAACCTGAGCACTGCCTACACGATGACCAGCGGGACGGGGAGCTGCACGTCCACCGTCACCTGGGCCGCAGACAACAACTACACAGGGGCGACCCGGAGCCAGACCACCACGGCGGAGAAGATCAATCCGATCGTAACGTTCACGGGGGCGCCCGCGAGCGCCGCTTACCACAGCAGCTTCGCGGTGGCGAGTACGACGAACAGCTCAGCGACACCCGTCTACACGTCGGCCGGCGTCTGCTCGAACCTGGGCCCTGCGTACACGATGACCAGCGGGACGGGGAGCTGCACCTCGACGGTCACGTGGGCCGCGGATGCCAACTTCTACGGCGCCACGCTCAATCAGTCCACGACGGCGACGAAGATCAGCCCGACGGTGACGTTCACCGGAGCGCCCGGGAGCGCTGGGTACCGGAGCACGTTCATCGTGGCGAGCACGACCAACAGCTCGGCCAGCCCGGTCTACACGGCAAGCGGCGTCTGCTCGAACCTCGGCACGACCTACACCATGACCAGCGGGACGGGGAGCTGCAGCGCGAGCGTGACCTGGCTCGCGGATGACAACTACAACGGGGCCAGCCGGAGCCAGACGACCACGGCGCTGCAGATCAACCTCACGATCACGGCGAACAACAAGACGAAGCAGTACTCCGACCCCGTGCCGCCGCTCGACGTCACGTACAGCGGGTTCGTGCCGGGGGAAGGTGCCGGTGTCCTGGGGGGCACGTTGAGCTGCACGACGACGGCTACGGCGCTGAGCGCGCCCAGCATCTATCCGATCACCTGCTCGGGCCAGACGTCTTCGAACTATGCGATCAGGTACTCCGGTGGCAGTCTCACCGTGGGGCCGGAGGACGCGCGGGCCTACTACACCGGGGCGCTCTTCGCCTCCACGTCCGGCGCCACGTCGTCTACCGCGATGGTCACGCTGGCCGCCACGATCAAGGACATCACGGCGGTCCCGGGCGATCCGGCCTATGATCCGAACGGGGGCGACTCCCGCAATGCTACCGTGACCTTCGTCAACCGCGACATGGCGAACGCCCCGCTTTGCACGGCCAGCGTGGGGCTGGCCAGCCTGAGCGACACGCAGACGGGCACGGCGACCTGCAACTGGAGCGTCAATATCGGCGCACAAAACTCAGCCTCCTACACCGTCGGGATCATCGTGACCGGCTGGTATACCCGGAGCAGCTCGGACGACGACCAAGTGGTGACGGTCTCGAAGCCGCTCGACAACTTCGTCACCGGTGGGGGTTACCTGATCATGTCGAGCTCCAGCTCGGGTGGGCTGTTTGCGAGCGCGCCGGGTTTGAAGAACAACTTCGGGTTCAACATCAAGTACAACAAGAACGGGACGAACCTGCAGGGCAACATCAACGTCATCGTCCGCAGCGGCGGTCGCGTTTATCAGATCAAGGGTAACTCGATGACCTCGCTGTCTACCACGGTCGCGAGCGGCACGGCGACGTTCAACGGAAAGGCGACCATCCAGGACATCACGGATCCGTCGAATCCGCTCGCGGTAGAAGGCAATGCAACCCTGCAGGTGGACATGACCGACCTGGGGGAGCCGGGATCGAGCGACCAGATCGCCATCACGGTGTGGAACAAGAGCGGGGGGCTCTGGTTCGCAAGCGACTGGAACGGCACGAGGACGGTGCAACAGACCCTCGCTGGTGGGAACCTCGTCGTCCACTGATCGCAGCAGGTTCTCGATGTCCTGCTCCGTCGTGGCCCGTGACTAGACAGTAGATACGCACGGATGACCCTCCGAGCGGTCGCGTCGTGCCGGGGTCACGGAGTACCGGGTCGACCACCACACGGCTAAGTTGAGGGACCGATCAGTGAGCGCCAGTAGCTCAGCTGGATAGAGCGTCGGCCTCCGGAGCCGAAGGTCGTGGGTTCGAATCCCGCCTGGCGCATCGACTAATCGCACGGGCGACGAGCATAGCCTCGCCCTGTCTCAGTCGTCGATGGCCTGCCGGTGCGTCTCGCGCGTCAGCCAGACCGACACGACCGTGATGAGCACGAGGGCCACCATGTAGAGCGACACGGGCCACGACTTCCCGCCACTGCGGGCCAGCAGTGCGGTCGCGATGAGCGGCGATAGGCCGCCCGAGAACACCGACCCGAGCTGCGAGGCGAGCGACGCTCCGCTGTAGCGCACCCGCGTGGGGAAGAGCTCCGCGAAGAAGCTCGCTTGCGGCGCGTACATCGCGTCGTGTCCGAGCGTGATCGCGAGGACGAACGCGAGCCAGATCGGCGCCGGCCGTCCGGTCTCGAGCAGCCAGAAGAACGGGAACGCGAGGATGCCACCGGCCACCGCGCCCCACAGGTAGACCGGTCGCCGGCCGAGGCGGTCCGAGAGGGCGCCCCACGCCGGCACGGTGAAGAGGCTGCATGCCGAGGCCACGAGCAGGCCGTTCAGGGCCATGTTCCGGTCCAGCTTGAGCTGGGTCGCGACATAGGTGAGCGAGAACGTGGTAAAAATGTAGAACAGGCCGTTTTCGGCGAGTCGCGCGCCCGTGGCGAGGAGCATGGGCTTCATGTACCGGCGGAACACCTCGATCACCGGCATCCGCGCCTCGCCCTTACGGCTTTTCAGCCTTGCGAACACCGGCGACTCGGCCAAGCGGTGGCGAATCCACAGCCCGACGGCGAGGAGGATGAAGCTCAGGAGGAACGGCACCCGCCACCCCCACGCCAGGAACGTCGCCTCAGGGTAGCCCGAGAAGTGGCGGAACACGAGCGTCGAGAGCAACAAGCCGATCGCCACACCCATCTGCGGCCAGCTCCCGTAGAAGCCGCGGCGGTGCGCGGGCGCATGCTCGATCGCCATCAACACGGCCCCGCCCCATTCTCCCCCGATCCCGAGCCCTTGGAGCAGCCGCATGGCCACGAGCAAGATCGGCGCCCAGATCCCGATGGTCGCGTAGGTAGGGAGCAATCCGATCGCCGTCGTCGCCACGCCCATCATCAGGAGGGTCAGGTAGAGCATCGTCTTGCGGCCGAGCTTGTCGCCGTAATGGCCGAAGACGATGCCCCCGATGGGTCGCGCTGCGAAACCCACCGCGTAGGTCGCGAACGCCGCCATGGTGCCGGTGAGCGGCGCAAACGTCGGAAAGAAGAGCTTGTTGAAGACGAGCGCGGCGGCGGTACCGTAGAGGAAGAAGTCGTACCACTCGATGGACGTGCCGATGAGGCTGGCGGCGGCGACCTTCAGGGTTTCCGAGCGGCTTGCCGGGTCGCTGGCGCGCGGGGCGACAGGGGCGGCCATGATGCCTCCGTCAATGGCGGGGGACGGCGACGCGTGTCCCCGAAATCATGGCGCGCGGGTGCCGCGATGGCAACCGAGCCGCCTACCGGCCCGAGCAAACAGTTGCGATTTCAGTTGCGACGCGGGGGCGCTGGCCGACGCGCGACTCGCGTAAGTGCCTAAAACGACCTCCGGAGCCGAAGGTCCCGCGTTCGAATCGCGGCTGGCGCATTTCCAGTAGGCGTTCGCGAATCGCCGCTCAATCCCGCCGCCGCGGATGCCGGCGCAGTCGCGCCGCCGCCTCGTCGATCCGGGCGACATAGGCCCGAAGCCTTTCCCCGGGGAGGCGGCGCGGCAGCACGAAGTGCTGATCGTCGGGACGCGAGCTCTTGAGGTCGTCGACCATGAGATCGCCGCCGTGCGCCTTGACGACCGCCTCGAACCGTTCAACCGCATCGAGCAACGCCGCCACCTCGTCCACACCTTCACTGGCGCTCACCGTCACACCGCGATCCCGCAGCCGGGCCACCGCCTCGGCGGCGGCGGCGCCGACTTCCTCCGTTCGATGCGGATCCAGCGCGCCCTCCAGCTCCTCGTAATCGTCCCGCGAATCCGGTTGCACCGTCAGGTCCTCGCTGGTGAGTTAGTGCGCCTTGACCGGCGTCTCCACGTGCGCCTCGACGAACCACAACCACTTGTCGATGCCCCGCGAGATCTCGATGCAGATGTCCTGGCTGTCCGCGTCCCCGAGGTCGTCCGTCTCGTCGATCGCGCGGCGGATGCGTGTCCCGAACTCGGCCAGCGCCCCGGCGAGCGCGTTCACATGTTCCGCGCCGTCGACGATTTGCCGGGGGTAGTCGGTCAGCTCGGTGCGCTCCGCGACCATCCGCACCGTGCCCTCCGCGATGCCGCCGAGTTGCACCACCCGCTCGGCGAGCAGGTCCACGTACTCCTCCACGGCGTCGTGCACTTCGTCGAACAGCTTGTGCAAGGCGATGAACTGCGGGCCCTTCACGTTCCAATGCGCCTGCTTGGTCTGCGTCTCCAAGTCGATCGCGTCGGCCAGGCGGTCGTTCAAGAGGCCGACCACCTGCGCGCGGACATCCTTGGGAAGATCGTTGCTGGTGTCAAAAGCGAGATCGGTCATGGGTCCTCCGGTCGAAGAATGCGTCCGTTAACTTCTCCCGATAGCGCCTCCGGCGCCATCCCGGTTCCACGATGATCGACGCGCTCGTCGCCTTCACCCTCGCCGCGGGGTTGCTGACAATCACCCCGGGGCTCGACACGGCCCTGGTGTTGCGCACCGCGGCCGTGGAAGGCCCGCGTCGCGCCATGCTGGCGGGAGCCGGGATCTGTTTGGGGTGCCTGGCGTGGGGGATGGCGACGGCGGTGGGGCTCGGCGCGTTGATCACCGTCTCGCGCCTCGCCTACAGCGCGCTACGGCTCGCCGGAGCGTGCTACCTGATCGTCCTCGGCGTCCAGATGCTCCGCCGCACCGCGCCCCACATCGCCGTGGCGGCCGACCCGCCCGAACGCGCCGCGCGCTGGTTCACGCGTGGGCTCTTGACCAATCTGCTGAACCCGAAGGTGGGCGTCTTCTACGTAACGTTTCTCCCCCAGTTCGTGCCCGCGGGCGTGAGTGTCACGGGATTCACCATGCTGCTGGCGGGGATTCACGCTACGGAGGGCATCCTCTGGTTCGTGCTGTTAACGCTCGCCACGCGACCGCTCGGGACCTGGCTCGACCGCCCGCAGGTGGCGCGGACGATCGACCGGGCGACCGGCGTGATGCTCGTGGGGTTCGGCGTCGGGCTCCTCCTGAGGCGACGCGCTTAGCCCCAGCGCCGCCGATCCGCCCAGGAGGCGGCGTCCTAACGGATCGTACTGATGTCGGGCTGCGGCTCGAACTCAAAGACACCGCTGCACTGCCCACACCGCATCTGCTCCGGCAGCGTTCCGACCGCGACGCGCTGGGCGCAATTGGGGCACACCGCGTACCGCTCATCGGCGATCACGGTCCACCTGTTCGGGCGGGTGGTGACGATCTCGAGGTACACCTGCGGCACAATCGCCGACTCGTGCCGCACCACCACGACCACCTCGTCCTCCCCGAGGCTGAGCACGGGATACCATGCCCCACGGCGTAACCGGCACCGCCGCACGTCGTCCCGCAAGCGCGCCCACCGTCCCGCGGGCAGTCTATCGAGACGCTCCAGCATCGCCACGACCTCCGTTAAGGTTCAGGCTTCCGCATGCTGCGTGCACGCAACACCAGTGTGCGGGCCCGTACGGAGGTTGTCAACTCGCCGTCCTCAATCCCCCGCGCGACTCTTACGCCTGCGATACGCCATGACGGCGATGCCGGTGACGAGCAGAAACGCCGGCACGATGAGAATGACCATGCCGTTCAACATGGCGCCCATGCTCACGCGAGCTGCTCGGGAGCTAGCTTCCCGGCAGCCGCTGCCGCATGAGTCGCAGCGCGTCCGGCCAGAAGTGGTCCATCATGACGAGCGCGAAGATGAGGTATGGGATCAGGCTCCAGAAGAGCGCGGGACGCTCGTACTTCAAGTGCATGAAATACATCACGGCCAGCGCGGCTTCAATCAGGGCAAGCAGCAACAGACAGGCCAGGAGGGTCCCCGCGGCAAGGCGCTCATATGTCAAGAACACCTCGATCGCGACGATGAGGATCAAGCCGAGCCAGAGGAGCACGTAGACTTGCATGGTCGGCCCCCGCCCGGCGGGTGTGGCGGTCATGGTCCCCCCCTCAGCGCACGTTCATCAGGTAGACCAGCGGGAACACGAACATCCAGACCAGGTCGACGAAATGCCAGTACAGTGAAGTCGTCTCGACATGATCGGCGTCGAACCGTCCGCGGCGGAATCCGGCCGCAATCACCCCGATGACGATGACCCCACAGATGACGTGCAAGAGGTGCAGCCCCGTGATCCCGAAGAACGTGGCCCCGAACAGCGGCGACCCCCCCATCGGATTCCGGAACAGCCGCCACCCCTCGCCGATCATGGCGAACCACTCCCGCAGATGCAGCGCCGCGAACACGACTCCCAGCAGCATCGTCGCGCCGAGCCACCGGAGGGCTGTGGGCTTTCGGCCGCTGCGAGCGGCGGCGACGGCCGCCACCATCGTCAAGCTGCTCGTGAGGAGCACGACGGTCATCGCGATGCCGTTGACGATGGTCGGCGAGAACGCAAACAGCCTCGTCCAACCCGGGTTGGCAAGCCGGAGAAAGCCGTACGCGAACAGGATCGCGCCGAACGTGGAGGCGTCGGCGATGATGAACAGCCACATCGCGAGCTTCTTCGACTGGATGCCGTACGGAGAGCCCTCGATCAGGCCGCCGTGCGGAGCGCCGACGCTCATCGCCGAATGACCCACACCACCTCCCTCGTTAGAGGCGCGTCACCAAGATCACCAGCAGATAGAGCCACAGCCCATCCATGAAGTGCCAGTAGAGCGCTGCCGCGCCAAGCGCGGCGTGCGGCACCGGACCGCTCTTCCCACGCAGGCGGTGCAGCACATACACCAGTCCCCCGAGGCCGCCCATGACATGGAGTCCGTGCAGCGCCGTGAGCACATAGAAGAACGCGCTACTCGGCGCCGTGGAGAGAAACAGCCCCTGCGCGGCCAATTGGCGCCACGCGACGACCTGCCCCGTCACGAACAGCAAGCCCAAGGCGAGCGTGAGATACAGGCCGGACAGCCCGGCGAGGCCTTCGACGGACGAGGTGCTGCCCCGTGGACCGGCGGCGATCCGTCGGCGCGACCATTCGAGCGTGCCGCTGCTCACGAAGAGGACGAGCGTGTTGAAGTACAGGATGCGGGGCAGTAGGAAGTGCAGCCAGTCCGGCGCGGCGCCCTGCCGCACGACCATGGCGCTCGTCAGGGCGGCGAACGACATGGAGATCGTCCCGATGCCGATCAAGACGCCGGTGCGGGACGGTTGCGGCGCGGGTGGCTCGGTCGTGCTCCGCGGCGGGGCCACCGGCGGCGTCGCCGGCGGCGGTACCACTCGGGGCGGGTAGGACGCGATCCCAGCCATCCGCCGAGTCAGGCCGCTCCGGCTGGCCCGGGCGACGCCTGCATGATGTAGTCGCGGGCGGTGCCCTTGGTTCCGTACTCGTTCGGCCCATGTTGCACCGTCGGAGGCCGGCCGCCGAAGTTGTCGAACGGCGGGGGGGACGCCGTGGACCATTCCAGGCTGGTGGCCTCCCAGGGGTTGTCGGGGGCCTTGGGCCCACGCACCCGGGTCCGAATGAGGTTGAAGAGGAAAATCAGCTGTGCGGCACCGGTGAACAGGGCGGCGATCGTGATGAACCGGTGCAGTGGAATCAGCGGCTTCAGGTAGTCGTCCGTGAACGCGGAATAGCGGCGCACGTTGCCCGCCAGGCCGAGGTAGTGCATCGGCATGAAGACGCAATAGACGCCGATGAACGTGAGCCAGAAGTGCCATTTGCCCAGCGTCTCGTTCATCATGCGACCGAACATCTTGGGGGCCCAGAAGTACGTGCCGGCGAAGATGCCGAACATGGCGGCGACGGCCATCACGAAGTGGAAGTGGGCGACCACAAAGTAGGTCGCGTGCAGGTACACGTCGATCGACGGCTGCGCCAGGAAGAACCCGCTGATTCCCCCGCTCACGAACACCGACACGAATCCCAAACAGAAGAGGGCGGGCGTGGTGAATCGCAGCTTGGCGCCGTAGATCGTACCGATCCAGAGCAGCGTCACGATGGTGGCTGGAATCGTGATGACGAGCGTCGGCACGGAGAACAGCGTTGCCGAGAACGGGTTCATGCCGCTCAGGAACATGTGGTGGCCCCACACGGTGTAGCTCAGGAACGCGATGGCGATGAGACACCCGATCAGGACGCGGGGCCCGAGCAGCGGCTTTCGGGCGAAGACCGGAAGAATGTGCGAGACGATACCGAACCCGGGGAGGATCGCGATGTACACCTCGGGATGCCCGAAGAACCAGAACAAATGCTGCCACAGGAGCGGCGAGCCGCCCGCATGCGGCTGCAGGCGATCGCTGATCACGAGCCCCGCCGGAATGAAGAAGCTCGTGCCCGCCCGCTGGTCCAGCAGCAGCAGGACACAGGCGGGCATCAAGACCGCGAAGGCGATGAGCCCGATGACCGAAGTGATGAACCATGCCCAGGTGGAGTAGGGCATGCGCGCCAGCGACATCCCGCGGGTCCGCAGATCGAGCGTCGTCGTGATGAAGTTCAACGACCCGAGCAGCTGGGCCACACAGAACAACAGAATGGAGATCGCCCACAGCGTTTGACCGAGCCCCTGACCCGGACCGGCGTCCTTGCCGACCGCACTGAGGGGCGCGTAGGCGGTCCACCCGGACAACGGCGGGCCATCGCCGATGAAGAACGCGCTGATGAGCACCAGGAATGCCACGAGCGTCACCCAGAAGGACGTCATGTTGATGCGTGGGAACGCCATGTCTTCCGCGCCGACCTGAATCGGCAGGAAGAAGTTTCCAAACCCCGCGAACGGCGCCGTCGTCAGGACGAAGAACACCATGATGGTGCCGTGCATCGTCATGAGGGAGAGGTAGTATTCCGGCGTGATGACGCCGCCCGCGGCCCCGTTCGGCGACAGCTTCTCCAGCCCGGGAATGGGGGTGGTCGGCCACGCGAGGTGCACGCGCATCAACCAGGACAAGACGATGCCGGTACAGACGGCTACGAGCGCCAGATCCAGATACTGCTTGCCGATGACCTTGTGATCGAGACTGAACACGTGCGTACGGAGAAAGCCCTGTGGCGGAGCGTGGCGGTGTGCGCCTGCGACGGTTGCCGGCTGGGTCATTGTTGCGCCGCCTTCTCTTTGAGCCATTGGTCGAACTGCGCCTGCGGCAGCACCTCCACGTACGCCCGCATGTTGTAGTGGCCCAATCCGCAGAGCTGGGTACAGACGATCTCGTGCTTCCCCGTCTGTGTGGCGGTGAAATGGAGTGGGATGACGAGACCAGGGACGAAATCCTGTTGGATCCGCAGCTCGGGCACGTAGAAGGCGTGATTGACGTCTTTCGCGCGGAGCGTGAGCAGGATCGGCCGGTTCACCGGAATCACGAGGCTGGGGACGACGATGTCGTCTCGCGCCGTGGTATCGTGAGCCGGATCCAGCCCGAAGAAGTTCTCGTTGGCTTCGTTGATCAGCTCCGGATGGACGGCGCCGAACTTACCGTCCGCGCCCGCATACCGGAAATAGAACGCGAACTGCTCGGCCTGAACGTCAATGTTCAGCGAGTTGGGATCGGGAGGCGTCTGGTAGATGCCGGCCCATACCTTGGAGCCGACGAACGTCAGGGTCAGGATCTCGGCGCCGACCAGGATCGCGGCGAGCACGACCATCGGTGTCGCCCCGCCTGGAAACGTCTTGACCTGGCGTCCGTCCTTGCGGTCGCCGTATCGCCAGGCAAACACCGCCAGCGCCAGCTGCGACAGGACAAACAGCACGCCAGACGACAGCATGGTCTCGGAGAGCTGATGATCGATGGCGTGCCCGTGGGCGGAGATGTCCACGGGCAACCACCAGGTGTGCGTGATGAAAATGGCGGTCGAGACGACCGTGATGACCGTGACCACGACGGCGAAGAGTTTGCCCATGGCGCTGCTCAATACGGCGTGGCTTTGAAGACGAAGTTCACCGCCTTGGTCTCAGTTCCGGTGATCGTCACGTCCTGACTCAGTGTGCCGAACTGCTCTTGCCAGGCCGTGAGGGTGTACTTGCCCGGCGGCAGCCCCTTCAGGCTAAACTGTCCGTCCTCGCCTGTCACCGCGTAGTGCGAAGTCGCGACCACTATGTGCCACCCGTGCATCCAGGGGTGGACGTTGCACTTGACGGGAATGAATTCCGGCTTCTCCCACTTTGTGTGGATCGGCGGTGCCCCCGCGGGCTGGGACCGGTTCCACTCGGGATTCACCTTCGCGAGAGGGTGAATGTTGTGCGCGTGCGGATCGTCGTTATAGATGTCGAGCGGCTGGTCCTGCTGTACGACGAGCACATGGGGGATATACTGGCAGCCCTTCTGATCGAGCCGCACCGGCTCGGTGCCCGGCGTGGAGCCCTCATCGCCCGCAGAAACGTATACGACCACCCAGCGAAGGCTGTTCCCGGGACCCGTCACCACGTTTTCCGTCAGCACCGGGGCGGCAGCGTGCTCTTTGGCACAGTTGGGTTCCTTCGCCATGTCGATCGGCTTCATCTTCGGGGGCGTACCGGTGTAGGTCACTTTGCCGCTCACCGTGCCAGCCGCGCTGGGCGCGACCCGCACCGTTGTCACGGACGTCCCGAGCGCCATCATTGCGAAAACCGCGATGTACGCTGTGCGCATAAGCGAAATCCCCCTACTGTCCAGGGCCCGCCGGGCCGATGGGCTTGAGTTCTCCCGCATGGGTGGCTAACCATGCCCGCCACATGGCCAGCTCCGGGGTGTCGAGCGGCTGCAGGGTCCGCAGGAAGTGCACCAAGTCCCACCCCTCCGCGGGCTTGATATCGTCCGCGAACGACGGCATCGGTGTGCCGTCCAGTCCGGTCATGAAGATCTTGTAGAGATCCCGGTTGGTGACGCCGCACATGAAGCGCGAGCCGGTCGAGAAATCGTACGGACGGATCGGCAGGTCCCTGTTGTCGGTGAGCGTCGCGGCGGACGGCCCGTCGCCGTGGCCCTTCGCGCCGTGGCATTTCCAGCATTCCATCTTCTGGTACAGCTCCCGACCGTGCCGGATGCTCTCGATGGTGAGGGCGGGCTCCTGCGGAATCGTGATCGGAGTCCCGGCCTTCGTGGTTTTCCACTTGGGCGAGAACGACTTGATATAGGCGACGACGTCCGCGCGGTTCTGTCGCGACAACGGCAGCCACGGGGGCATGTTCGTGGTCACGAACCCGCGACTCATCGCGTTGAACAGATCTTCGTCGGTGGGCAGGGTACCGGTCGGCGTCGAGCGGCACTTGAATACGCCGAGGGTGAAATCCCTCGGCTTAGGGTCGATCCATTGCGCGTTCTCGCCATTGCCATCGCCATCGGGTCCGTGGCAGAGAATGCAATAGCGGCGGTACACCTTCTTGCCCGCGGCGGCGTGCCCGGTCACGCCGCCGATCCGAGTCTCTTGCGCCGAGCCGACCGTCACCCCCGCGGTACCGAGGAGGACGCCCAAGCCCGAGACGAGTGCCACCAAGCGCGTGTGCAGTCTCATGTTGGGTCTCCCCCGTTAGAAGTCGAAATCCAGCCCGCTAAACAGGCTCGTGGTCCACACGTTGTCCGTCGCGGAGAACGCCGATCCCCGGGTTCGGACCGCCGACACCTCCGTGTGCCAGCTCAGCCCCGCGCGGCTGAACATGATCGGGTACCACCGGATGCCGCCCGAATACGCGTCGATGTTGCCCAGGTCGCTCGGCAATGTCGGGTCTGCCTGCTGCGACATCCGGACGGTCTCCCAGCGGCCCGTGAACACAAGTTGGGGATTCACGTAGTAGTGGGCTTCGACGAACCCCGAGTTCCACCTCGCGTCCCGCGCGCCGGGAGGCAGGGCCACGTTCGCCGCCGTGCCCGTCGCGAGATACGCGTCGTCGGACGCGTGCATCACGAACGGCAAGAGCTCGAAGTCGCCGAAAAAGAAATCGCCGGCGAGACCGATCCGGTAGAACGGCTTGTTGCCGGTCCCGGTGCCTGGAATCGGGGTGCCGACCGAGGTCTGGAAATACGTCGGCCGCCGACCGAGATACGCGTAGGCGCCGAGGCGTTCTACCCCGAGCGATCCGACATCCACGGCGTGGCTGAGCGTGAGAAACGCGTCGTAGCCCTGGTTCGTCGGGAGATTCACTTCGCCGTCGGTGCTGCTCAGGAGGGCGATCCCGTAGCGCGTGTAGCTGTTCTCCGAGTGCCCCGAGAGCTCCGCGCCGATCTGGTTGTCGCCGAGCCCGAAGTCGTTGACGTCACCGGCCGGGAGGAAGTGATAGCCTTGATAGGCCCCGCCGTTCCCCGACAAGAACAGGAAGCGCTTCTCCGAAATGAGGTTGTCGAGCTCGAACTTCCCGACCTTGAAGTTGACCCACCGATTGCTGAACAGATTGTCGAACCGCACAAACGCCGCTTCGAAATGGAAGGCCCCGGTGTTGTCGGACGAGGGCAGGAGGACGAACGAAATGTTCTTGTACAGCGTCCCGGCCGTCCATAAGTCCATCCCGGAGAGATCGAAGCCGGACTGCGTGATGGTTTTCGACACGAGCCCGCTCGTCCCGTCCCCCGGCACTGCGTCCACCGCCTGCTTCGTGGCGCTTTCGCGGTGCAGGTTCGGCGTCATGCGAAATGTGACCGGGATGTAAGAAGGATTCTGCCAGATGGGAGAGTCGCGATCGTTGCCGAGCTGGTATCCGCGATCGCGGAAGGCCTGCCCGAAGGCATTCAACTCGGGCCATGCCGTGTGGCATGCGGAACACGGCAGGCCGTACTTCCGCGCGAACGCGGGGATCGCCTTGGTCTTGTGTACCGCCAGCGAGTAGGCGGTGTAGGCCTTCGAACCACGGCCGCTGAGCGCTAAGGCGGCCATCAGGCAGGCGCACGTCACAACCCCACTCACCAACCACGACCCCCGCAGACTCCCGGCACCCCTCGTCGACCCCTTGGCCATCGTGCCTCCCGGTCTTGTAAGGGCTACATGTCGAAGCTGCGCCTCTAGCTCTGTTGAGGCGTGATAGTACGGCCCCTAACACATATGTCAAGAATGTGTCAGGATGCAGTTGGGAACACGTCAGGAAGGGCAGCCTGGCACGGGAGTGCCGGACGGCGAACGATCTTCGGGCCTAGAACGCGAGCGCCAGCCCCACGCGCCCCACGGTCTCCTGGATCGGCGCGTCGATCTCCCCGGTGCTGCCCGGACTGGTCTTGCGATTGATCCGCTGAAATGCGTACGCCGCCGTCCCACGCAGCCGACCGGCCAGGCGTACGTCGAGCCCGAGCCCCAGGTCGAGGGAGAAGGGCGCCCGGCCGCCGCCCGAGAATTTCGGGGCCGCCAGGTAGTTCGCGCGGAACAGGATGGTGGCCCCGGGTCCGATCTCGTAGAACGAGCGCGCGCCAAGCCGTACCGCGCCTACCGACTGCGCGTCGAGCTCGGGATCCGCCGTACGCCGGATGATTCCCACTTCGAGACTCGCATACGGGGCCACGTCATAGCCGACCCATACGTCGAACTGGGTGGCGGTGAAGCTCTGTGTCGCGGCGCTCCCATCCGCGGTGTCGAGCTTCACCCGCGTGACTACCCCATCGACGGAGAGCTTGTGGAACCGCACGGACATCGCGCCGCCAAACCCGAACCCCGCGTAGCGGAGCCCGGAGACGACCTCGCGATAACTCGCCAGCACCGCCTGCGGCCCGATCGTGATTTCCTGCGCGGGCGCCGCTTGCCCGAGGACGAATAGGACGGCCGCCGCGGCCGGTCTCACCGCACCCCTGCGGCGCCCGGTTTCGGCAGCGGCACGACCGTCAGCTGTACCTGCTGGCGGCGCGCCACGTTCTCTTTCGCGATTTCCTGGTTGCGGCGGGCGATTTGGTCCCGGAGCAGGCGATTGTACAGGATGTTGGCCGCCGCGGGACGCGGCGCCGGCTTCCGGAGCGTCATCACGAGGCCCGTGACCAGGGCGGCACCACCCACCACCGCGAGCTCCCGTTTGGAGCCCGATCCCAGGCTCGAGCTCTCGAGGCCCACCGTCCCCACGACCGCACCCCCAGTATAGAGGAAAGCAAGACCCAGCGGTCGCCAGCTCTGCGGGGGCACTTCCGTCTCAGGCAGGTACTCGTAGCCCGGAAGACTCGTGAGGTGAGCGAGCGTGTCCACCCGGCCGTGGCTCAAGCGGACCGGCTGCGACGCGGCAAATGTGTTCTGGCCGAGCCGCGCGTCTACGACCACGGTGTAACTGCCGGCCGGCACCGGATCGCCGTTCGCCAAGCGGGCCGGCCACGTCAGGTTCACCTGCCCGTTCCACGCACTTGAATCGATCAAGAAGCTGCCCTCGCTCCCGACCGCGCGCGTCACGACGCGCGCCGGCTGGGTGACGGTGAAGCGGATCGGCACGGCGCCCTGACCACCTACGAAGCTCGTGCTGTCGACGCGGAGCTGCCGGACGAGGAGAACCTGACGCAAGGCGACGTCGAACGCGCTGTAGGCCTTGGGGGAGACGCGGTTCGGATCGAGCTGCCGTTCCGGGTCGATCAGCACCACCTGCTTGAACGCGTCCACCGCCTTGAGGATCGAATCCATGGCGCCGTAGGTAAAGCCGAGTAGCTCGTATGCCCTGGCGCGCTCGGGTCCCGTGAGCCGCTCGCGCAACGCGGCCTGGGCGAGCGTCAGGACCTGACGGTACTCGAGGTTGTCGTACGCCTGCTGCGCCCGTCGCAAGGTGGGGTTCTGGACGGTCTGGGCCAGGGCCGTCGCCGGCGCGACGAATCCCGCAAGGAGAGCGACCACCAGGCGTCGGAGGGAGGTCATAGGGAGGTATCACTCGGGGAGCAGGGTGTAGCGCTTGCGGACGGTATTGTTCGCGTCCACTTGCACGGTCTCCGTCACCGGCTTGAAGCCGGCGTGCTCGATTCGTACCGCGTGGCGGCCGGGCTTCACTGCGTACTCGACCAGCGGGGTCTGGCCCACGTCGACGCCGTCGATGTAGACCTCGCCGAACGGATCGGCGGCGATGGTGAGGAAGCCCTGCGGTTCCGCTGCTGGGGTGGCCTCGCGCGGTTTGGGCGCGGGGCGGCGCGGCAGCTGCGGGGTCGCCTGGACGGGAACACGAACGGTATCCTGGATTCGCACGGTGTCGACAGCAGGAGCGGGTCCCGCCGCGGGAGGTACCGCTCCCCGCTCCCTGCTCCCGCCACGCCCCAGGACCAGGTATCCGCCGACGCCCGCCGCCACCACGACGAGAGCCACTACCGCGGGCGCACGAGAGCGGCGCTTGGGAGCCGCTTGTGCAGGCCGGGGTTTGGGCGCCCGCACGCCGGGCGACGGCGTCGTCGGCGCGCCCGTGATCTCCGTCGGCGCGTCGGCCGCGGCGGGGGGACGGGGCCGCGCGGCGCTCCGGCCCTTCGCGGGCACGCCAACCGGCTGCTCCGGCCACACAGCGGTCGCGAACTCCGCCATCGTGGCGAAGCGCTGGTCGGGCTCCTTGGACAGGGCGCGCGAGATGGCCACGGTGAGCGAACCCGGGATGCCCGGACGCTTGGCGCTCGCCAGGGGCGGCGTTTCGTAGATGTGCTTGTAGATGATGGTGTGCACCGAGTCGCCGGTGAACGGCAGCTCGGCCGTGATCATGCGGTAGCCGACCACACCGAGCGAGTATTGATCCGCCCGCCCATCCACCGGTGCGCCCTTTCCCTGCTCCGGCGACATGTAATGGGGCGTGCCGATAATCATCCCGGTTGCGGTGAAGCCGGTGGCCGCCTGGAGCGCCTTCGAGATCCCGAAGTCGGTGAGCATCACGCGGCCGTCGTGGTCGAACATGATGTTCGCGGGCTTCACGTCGCGGTGCACCACACCGCGCTGATGCGCATGGCCCAACGCGCCCGCCGCCTCCCAAAGAATCCGCTGGATCTCGGGCACCGGGAGCGGCTCTTTCTTTTCGAGCAGATCCTCGAGCGACGTGCCCGAGATGTATTTCATGACGAAATAGTTGAGGCCGCCCTCGCTCTCGACCCGGTAGATCGGGATGATGTTCGGGTGGTCGAGCTTGGCCGCGGTCTTGGCCTCCTGTTGGAAACGGCGGACGACCTGGTCGTCCTGGGCCACGTCGGGAGGGAGGACCTTGATCGCGACTTCGCGCTCGAGCGTGAGATCGTGCGCCAGGAAGACCGCCCCCATCCCACCCTTTCCCAACAGACGCTGGAGCCGGTACTTGCCCTCGACAATGCGCTGCAGCCGCTCGCGGACCACATCCACGCTGCTCGTGCTGGTAGGGCCGTCGCCGCCCGAGACATCGGCTCCGCACGAGAAGCAGAACTTGCTGTTCTCAGGAATCGGCGTGTGGCAGCGGAAGCACTCGAGCACGCCGTTGGTCATCGGCGGCTCGGCACGAGAGGGAGCGCAGCCGGGGTGCGGGCGCGCGGGGGGGGGCGGCGCTTGACGCGCGGCGCTACGCCCGACTGAGTGCTCGTGGTGGCGGGCGGGGACGGGAACGCTCCGCCCGGACAGGTGGCGAGGCCCGACACGACGCACAGCTCGTAGAACGTGGTCGTTCCGGCGAAGTCGAGCACGACCGCATAGTAGTCGCCCGGCGCGAGGAGCGTGCTCTGATTCACGTCCGATCCCGCGGTGGTATCCACGAGCGCCACCTGGAGCGCCGCGTCGCCGGAGTTCGGAACCTTGATCACGTAGAAGTCGAGGTCCTTGAGCGAGTCCGGGTGCACGCCCGGAAGCGCGTGCAGCTGAAACTGCACCAGGGTCGCGACCAGCCCGCCGACGTTGAAACGGATCCAGTCGACGTCGTGTGGATTCTCGATCGCGAGCGTATCGCGGAACGGAAGGCCCGCCGTGCCGCGGAGGTCGGCGGCGTTGCACGAGTTGTCGTCTTCGTGCGCATCGGCCGGCAATTCGCTCAGGTACGCCCCCCACACCTGGAGCCCGTAGCGTCCCGGCACCGAGTAAATGGCGATGCCATCCAGGCCGCCCGCGGGCAGGCTCGTGAACGCCACGATCGTCGAATCACTGCTGGCCTCGGGTGGTGAGAATGCGAGTCCATGGCAGGCATGCGAGCCCGGTCCGAAGGTCCAGGAATTCTTCCCGATGACGTACGAGGTCCCGTTGAAGCCGAGCGAATCGGTGAGGAACGTGGAAAAGGTGCCGGCGATTTGCGGCGCCGTGAGGATGAACGTCAACTTGCGCGCCTGCCCCTGCGTGAAATGGTACCAATCGGCGCCGACTTTCTGGTCGCGCGGCAGCAGTTCGAACGCCAGCGCGGGATTGTAAAACAGGAGGAGCGGCGCCACGGCGAACGGGGGCGGAGCGTCCAGGTCGATCGGCTGCGGCGATATGTCGTCCGGCTCGTACAGGTCGCGCTCAACGACTCGCGTCGTGTCGCCGTGCACGAAGCCGAGCACGCCGTTCCCCCCCGAGATGCCGAGGAAGAAGAGCGAGTCGGTATGGGCGGGGGGCGGTACCCAGAATCGCCGGCGCGCGGTGCCGTCGGCATAGGCGGTGTCGGCGAACGGGTCGAGGATCAGATCGGCCTTGGCGAGCTGCGCGAGGAAAATCGAATCGACGCCGACCCCGTAGACGCTCAGCAGCTCCCCGTATCGTACGACTTTCGGTCGGACGCTGTCGATCTCGAGGGGAGCCGACACCCGGATAGTATCGGCGGCCGCGAGAGCGCCCTTATCGAAGTTCGCGGCTGCCGCGCGGATGACGACTGCGCCCGACGTGATCGCCACGATGTGCCCGCGGTCGTCTACGGTCGCGACGGCGGGATTGCTGCTCATCCACACGAATACGACGTTCGGTATCGGCTGTGAGTCCGACGGCCCGGCGATGCGCCAGGCCGTCGCCGTGGCCGTCGTGTCCGTGCCGCGGATCAGGATCCCCAGACGCGTGAGGCTGACGTGTACCGACGAATCCCGCTCGGTCGGGTACACGCAGGTGGTGACGGTTACAGAACAGAACGCCAGCGCCAAGGCGGCCAGGCCGCGACTGCGTCGCATGCGCTCGTAGTCCAGGGGAGTTGGCAGCCAATGTAATAACCCCGGAGCGGCGGCGCCCTGATGGGCTCACTTACAGCCGGCCGCGGCGCTTGAGCTCGAGGTACTTGGCCACTACAGCCTGGGCCGCCCGGTCCGGCGGCACGTCGAGCACCAGCACGCCCGCCCGGCGCATATGCCCCAGCGCCTGCTCGCGGGCCCCCAGCAACGCTTCGGCCGCCGCCTTGCGGAACGCGTCGTGCGCCGCGGCGGGACGGAGCGCGGCGGCGTGCTCGAGCTCCGGGTTCTTCAGGGTGACCGCGAGCGGCAGATGGCGCGGACGCAGGCCGGCGACGTTGGCGACCAGCGCGTCCGACGCGAACCGGTCGATCACGTCGGTGAAGAGGACGGTGAGCGCGCGTTTGCGGTTCCGCGCCGCGAGGTACCGGAACGCGCCGGGGTAGTCCGGCTCCACGAGCCTCGGCTCGACCACCGCGAGCACGTCGACCACGCGCTTCAGGGCCAGCCGGCCCCGCTGGGGCGCGACGAAATGCTGCACCCCGTCGGCGAACGCCATCACGCCCACGTTGTCGTCGTGCTGTACCGCCGCATACGCGAGCTCGAGCGCCGCCTGGACCACATAGTCGAGCCGCGACACGCCGGCGATGTCCGCGGTGAGCAGGCGCCCCGTGTCGAGGACCAGCAGGACCTGTTGGCGCCGCTCCGCCTCGTACTGCCGCGTGATCACCTTACGCCGCCGCGCCGTGGCTTTCCAATCGATGTGACGGAGGTCGTCCCCGGGGACCCACTCCCGCAACGATTCGAACAGCCGCCCTTCGCCGATCTGGCGCAGGGGCGTGATGCCCGGCTCGCGGCGGCGCCGCGCCTGCGCGACGGATGCGCGCAGCCGTACGGACACGAGGGGCGGGTACACGGCGGCATCCCACGACACCGGGAGCCTGCCCCGTCGCCGCCCCAGTCCCAGTGGGCCGAATACGTCGACGACGAACTCGCCCGCCTGCTCGCGACCGCGCCGCACCGGCATCACCGCCACCGTCTCGCGAGCCTCGCCGAGCCGAGGCACCGTGATTCGACGCGACGGCTGCGTGCCGCCCAGCAGGTCGGGGCGGACCTCGCGCAGGCGGAGCCGCACCGCCCGCCGCGTACCGTTCACCCACCGGTACGTCACTTCCGCCGCTCGACCCACCGAGAAGGCGGGGGGTGCGTCGCGAAACACCGCGACCGCCCCCGCTTCGAGTCGCGGCGCGAGTGCGGCATCCACCCAGACCGCCGCCACGAGCGCCAAGTCGGCGACGAGCATGATGTCCAGCGCCCCGGCCCAGGACAGCCACAGTCCCGCGATGCCGAGCCCAGCGATCACGGCGGCGAGCGCGAGGCCGCGAGGGGCCCAAAGCACTCCGGCGTACGCCCCCACCACGAACCACAGCGCCCAGAAAGCCAGGGCGATGAGACAGTAGAGCAGGACCTCGAGGCCGATCACGCCGTCGGCACCTCGATGCGGTCGAGGACGGACTTGAGGGCGACATCGGGCGTGACACCCTCGAGCTCGAGCTCCGGTGCCACGTTCACCCGATGCCGCAGCACCGCCGCCGCAAGCCCTTTTACATCGTCGGGGATCACGTAGTCGCGGCCCTCCACGAGGGCGGCCGCGCGTGCCGCCTTGAGGAGGGCCACACCGGCCCGTGGACTCGCGCCAAGCGTGAGCGACGCGGCTTCGCGGGTGGCCCGCACCACCGCGGTGATGTAGGCCGTGATCTGTGGCTCGGCTCGAACGGCCTCCACGGCGGCGCGCAGCCTCGCCAGCCCCGCCGCGTCGGTCACCGCGTCCACGCCGTAGGTCTCGGGCCGGTCCGCCTCGAACCCCGCGACCGTGCGCGCCAGAATCCCCTGCTCGTGCGTCGCGTCGGGATACCCCACCAGGACCTTCATCATGAAGCGGTCGAGCTCCGCCTCCGGAAGCGGATAGGTCCCCTCGAATTCGACGGGATTCTGGGTGGCGAACACCGTGAACGTGGTGGACAGGGGATAGCCCACGCCGTCCACGGTCACGGTACGTTCCTGCATGGCCTCGAGCAGCGCGGCCTGGGTCTTCGCCGGCGCACGATTGATCTCGTCCGCGAGCACCAGGTCCGCAAAGATGGGACCCGGGCGGAACGTGAAGTCGTGCGACCCCGTGAGCATGCTCACGCCCGTGATGTCGGCCGGCATCAGGTCGGGCGTGAACTGGATACGCTGAAACTTGACGTCGAGCGCGAGCGCCAGCGTCCGGACGAGCAGTGTCTTGGCGGTCCCGGGCACGCCCTCGAGCAGCACATGGCCGCGCCCCAGGAGGCAAATGAGCGTCTCGCGGGTCGCGGCCTCCTGACCCAATACCACTCGCCGCAGCGTCTCTACGATCCGCCGCGCGTCGTCGGCGGGCGAAGCTCCTTCCACACGTCCTCCACGGCTTGGGCGGCCCCGAGCGCCCGCTCGGGTCCGCCGGGTTGATTCAGAATACGCTGCAGGCGCCGGACCGCATTACGCCCGGCGGCGGTGGGCAGGGCGAGCTCCAACGCGGCGAGCCATGACCGCTGCTCGCCGGCGGGCAACACCCCAGCGCGACCGAGCCGGCGCCGGAGGCTCGAAACCATGAGCGCCACCGAGGTGTCCACCCCCGCCGCTCCCTCGAGCCCGGCCGCGAGCGCTTCCAGATGCTCGATGGGAGACCGCCGGCGGCGTTCGATGACGGCGCGGGCGGGTCCGAACCGGACTCCGGCGACCGCGAGCCCGATCAGGAGCACCGCGACCAGCTGCAGGAGTGCCCAGCCACCCGGGGCTCGCAGCAGCCAGCCCACCATCTCGCGGGAAAGCGAGGACGCGCGGCCGAAGCCCTGGTGGTACTCATCCCAGGCGAGCCGCCCCCGCCCCCCCCGCCCCCCCCGTCCCCCCCGACGTGGCGGCACGAGGAGCGGCGTCACGAACTCCGGGACCGACGTGTCGCGCCAGGTGCGGTTGCGGAAATAACCCGCGTCGGCGACGAGCGTCACGCTGCCGCCCCCGCGGTAGCGGAGCCGCAACACCACAGGCCGGCCGTCCACCAGGCGTAGCAAGGTGTCCTGCACCAGGGGGAGGAGTGTGTCGCACTGGCTCTCCTCGCTGTCGCCGCCGCGCAGGCGCCGGAACGCGTTCCCCGCACCCTGCCCGGTCGGCGGCGGTCGCAAGTAGTTCGCGACGGCCGGGAGTGTCACGCTCCGATCCGTCGCCAGCACCGGAAAGCTGTCGGGCTGCAGCAGGTCGAAGCGGTAGGCGACATCCCAGCCGACGCACCGAGTGATGCCACCGCCGGTATTCGCGGCGACCACCGCGCCACCCTCTTTCACGAACCGCACCACCTGTGACAGCTCGGCACTCACCAGATCCTGCGGCGGGTCGAGCACGGCCAGCACCGCGGGACGGCGCTCTGCGTCGGTCGCCAGATCGAAGAGCGGCGTCCGCCGCCGCTCGACCGGGACCCCCAGGCGGACGAGCACATCGTACAGCGCGCGGCTCCCGTCGGGTCCGCTCACCAGCGTGGACGCGCGGTAGTCGAAGGTCGGCTGCGGCCCCGCGGCACGCCGACCGGCCCAGATCGCCAGGGCCAGCGCCACGAGGAGTAGCAGCACCAGCGTGAGCTCAACCCGACGCGACATGCTCGTGCAGGAGGTCGACCCGGGTCGCGAACGCGCGGTAGATCTGCTCGTCGCAGGGAGCGGCGCCGAACACGTGGTCGTAGAGTCGGGCCACGAGCTCGCCCAGCGCGGTGCGCCCCGCCTCGTCGAGCCGCGCTTCGCCTACATACTCCGCGGGCGTCTTGGATGGATGGAACTTGAGCGCCTCGTCGCGATCGAGCTCGAGCAGCACCGCCACGAAGCGGTGCGCCAGGGCCTCGGCGTAGCGGCCCGCGCGGGCGAGCTGCTCACTATGCTCGCGGTGGGCGCGTGCGTCCTCGAACGTCAGGCCCGGCGCACTGGTCACGCGCCCCGCGGTCTGCGTAGTCGGTCGTGTGATCCTCCACACGACGTAGCCCATGTGCGCGAGGACTGCCAGGAGCGCCACGACCAGCAACACCAACAGCACTCTGAACGCCGCCGGGTGGCTCGCCTCGGCCCTCCCGAGCCAGTCGAGGAAACGGCGTATTTGCTCACCGACCCACTCGAGCGGACTGCGCCCGGTTGCCCAGCGGTAGGCGGGCCGGGCGAACACTTCGGCGACCGCCCGGCGCAACGAATCGGCCGGGATCGCCTGGACCGCGAGCATCAGGACATGGGTCAGACGATCCCCAACCGTTGGCCGAGCACCTGCAGGTCGAACGCCTCACGGCGCACGCGAAGATCGTAGTACATCAGCGTGATGACCGCCGCGATCGCGGGCGCCAGGATCACGGGCACGATCGTCGCCAGGGCCGCCAGGGCGATCGAGACTCCCGGCATCGTCAGCCTCGCGAGCGCCGCCGGCGCCTGAAGGACCCAGGTGGGGAGCACGTTGAACAGCAGGAAGGCCACGACGCCCAGCCCGAACACCTTCCCACGAAAGCCGCGCGTCAGCTCCCACGAGCGCCGGAAGGAGTCGAAGGAGCTCCCCAGCTCCTCGAGGACCACGATCGGCGTGGTCACGCCGTATCCGCACAACACATAAGCGACGAGCCACACGCCTGCCACGCCAGCCGCGATGAGGAGGAGCACACCGAGCGCACCCACGCCCTTCGCCATGGCCGCCAACGCCGCGATCACCACCCCGACCGCGATCGTGCAGAGGAAGAGGATGACTCCCTTGCCGAGCCCGACCGCGACCAGTGCCCACAGCTTGGACAGGCCGAGGGCCAGCGCGTCCTGCAGCTGGGGCACACGGCCCAGGTACGCGTCCGAGATGATGCGCACGGTGCCGGCGGTGAGCACGAGGCTCGCCAAGTAGTAGAGGATGGCGAGCGGGAAGAGGAGCAAGAGGGCGCCGGGGTTCGGCGTCGGCGCGATGAACGCGCTCTGCCAGCGCGCGCCGAAGTAGACGAACAGCAGCACGGGCACCGCGAGCACGACCACGGCGAGCTTGAGAAACAGCCCGAAGTGCCGCCGGTACATCACCAAGGATCCGTCGAGGATCTCGCCGAAATTCATGGGCCGAATGTCCGCCATGGACGCACTCGCTCCTGGGACGGGGTCGCGATAAGATGTTGAGATGCCCGCCCCCGCGCGAGAGCCGAGCCAGTCCGGCGCGTCGCTGCGCCAGCAGTTCGGGATCGAGACACCCGAACACGTCGCGCTGCACGTCGATCTCGCCGGGCTCGGCTCGCGGGCCGCGGCGGGAATCGTGGATACGGGGGTCGCGGGACTCGGGCTCCTGTTGCTGGTTTGGGTCCTCGCGCTCTTCGGCCTGACGGGCCCGAGCGGAGCCCTCGTGGGCTGGGTGATGGCGGTGGTCATTCTCGTCTTCGCGTTCGCGTTCCTCGCGTACTTCGTCCTGCTCGAAGCCTTGAACGGCGGCAGGACCCTCGGCAAGCAGCTGCTCGGGATCCGCGTCGTGATGGAGACCGGCCATCCCGTGACGCCCACGGCGGCCGTTGTCCGCGGCTTGTTCCGTCTGCTGGACTGCTACTTTCCCCTCCTGCCGTTCCTGCCCGGGCTGGGCATGATCTTCCTCCATCGTCGCAACCAGCGGCTCGGCGACCTCGTCGCTGGCACGATCGTGGTGCGCGACAGTCCGATGGACTGGAGCATGGCGCCTGCCCCTCCCGCACGGGCGGGAGCCGAGCCGGTCGAAACGGGGCCTCCGGAGCTTACCGACGAAGAGTTTCGCTTGCTGGACCAGTTCCTCGCGCGCGCCGCCGATCTCGACGCAACGGTCCAGACCCGGCTCGCCACGGACCTGGCCCGACGCTTCCAGGGTCGCGTTCCCCGCCGTACGCCCGATGCGGACGCCTACCTGGCCGACCTGTTCGCCGAGGAGCAGCGCAAGCGCCGCAGCCGGTTCGCCACCCGAGCGCGCACCGACGCCGCCGGGCGCACGTCCGTCACCGCCGAGCGGTTCGTGGAGCGCAAACGCGAGGCGTGGGAGCAGTTTCACCGCCTCGCAACCCTCGTGGAACGGTCCGGGGTGAGCCACCTCCCCGAGGCGGAAATCCCGGCCTTCGCGGCCCGCTACCGCGAGGTCGCCGCCGACCTGGCCCGGGCCCGCACCTACGGCGTCGACCCCCGGGTGATCGAGTACCTCGAGCGCGTGGTGAGCGCGGGGCATAACGCGCTTTACCGTGCGCGAGGCCGGCGCCGCACCCCGGTGATCCGTTATCTCGTGCGCGATTTCCCGAGCGCCGTCGTGCAGTCGTGGGCGTACGTGGCGGCGGCGTTCCTCCTGTTCGCCGTCCCCGCGGCGCTCGGGTACGCCCTGATCCGCATCCACCCCGAGCTCCAGGACGAGCTGACGTCGCCGGAGATGGTTAGCCGGGCGCGCGAGGCGGCGGCCCGGCAGGCGCAGGGGATCGGCTACGCTCAATCGTCGGGGGAGGACCTGCCGCTCATCGCGTCCGCCATCATCAGCAACAACATCAAGATCGGATTCTGGGCCTTTGTGGGTGGGTTGGCGGGTGGGGTGCTGACGGCGTTCGTCCTGGTCACCAACGGCCTGAGCCTCGGTGCCGGGTTCGGGCTCTTCGTGAACTACCATGCCGGCGGCTATCTCGCCACGTTCGTCGCGGGCCACGGGGTCCTCGAGCTCACGGCGATCTTCATCGCCGGTGGCGCCGGCCTGCGCCTGGCCGGAGCGCTCTTCGCGCCCGGCGACCGGACCCGCCGGGACGCCCTGGTGGTCGAGGGCCGGATCGCCGCGCGGATGATCGGCGCGGTGGTCACGCTGCTCGCCATCGCGGGGTCGATCGAAGGACTGCTCTCGGCGAGCGACGCGCCCGCCGCCTACAAGTATGCGACGAGCGCGCTGTCGGTCGTCTTTCTCGTGATCTACTTCGCCAGCGGTTGGGCGTACCGCGTGCGCGCGGTGCCGTCGATCGATCGCGCTCAGGCTCCCTGACGCGACGCCACCGTGATCAGGGCATCGAGCTCGCCCGCGAGCGCCCCGGCCGCAGCAGCGTGAGCGCGCCGTCGAGGATCTCGCCGGTGGAAAGGGGCGGAAGCTGGAGCGTGGCCACCCTGACTTCCTTCAGTAGGGGAATCGACGCCGCACGGGAGGCCAGCGCCACCACCGGGGCCCCATGCGCAGTGTATGGCGCGGATGACTCCACCACCGCGCGGGCGGGCAGAACCGCGGCCGGTGGCGCCGGCTCACCGATTCATCTGTCCAGGGCTTCCAGTATGCCGCGCATTTTGCGCGAGAGCGCTTCGATCTGCTTCAGGCCCGCCACGGTCTCCGCGTCGTACTTCTCGGCGCCCAAGAGCAGCAACTGTGTTTCGGCGAGGATGGCGGCGAGCGGGTTAGAGAGGTCGTGCCGCAGCTTCCTGATCGGGTCCGCCGCGTCCGGCATCTACAGGAGCGAGCGGTAGAGATCGCGCAGATGATGGTCGCGCAGGTCGCGCACCGATTGCCACAGGTCCGGCTCCGAGGTGGCGCAAAAGATCTCGGCGGTGGAGCGTTCCCCTTCGGTGTCCGCGGCGCCGAACAGCACCCGACCGCGCCAAATCCCATCCTCGGAGCGGCGCACCTGGAGGCGAATGGGGATGAGTTGGCCGTCGAATCGGATGGGGGGGAGGTCATGCACGACCGCTTCGGTCGCGTCCTGCGCGTTGTAGCGTGCCGGTTGTCCGGGCATGCGGCGCCTAGGGCTGGTTTTGGTAAAGATAAGCGCAGGCGCTGGTTACGCAATACTGGAAGATGGTGAAAGTCGGTGAAGGTGGGTGGAGGATGGTGGAGGTTGGGGGCAGTCCTCCACCCACGTTCACCATCCTCCACCATCGTCCACCAACCTGCTTCAGATTCGGAAGGGCACCGGTGCAAACGTGATCGCAAACAGCCCCAGCGCCACCCATGCCAGCACGCGCCGTGATCGCGGGAGCGGGCGCTGCGCGTCGAGCACTGGCGGGTGACCGAGGCGGCCACGCGACAAGACGAGCACGAGCAGCCCCCAGTAGAGCCACCCGCGCCAGTACCAGCCCAAGATGATGATGAGCGTCCAGAAGCCGAGCGCGATACGCTGCTGCCAACGGGGGAGCGCGGCGTAGAGGATGTGACCACCGTCGAGCTGCGAAATGGGGAGGAGGTTCAGCATGGTGACGAACATCCCGAGCCACCCCGCGAACGCGACCGGATGGACGAGCAACGCTGGTGCCGTGCCATGCGTCGACCAGCGAAGCAGCATGGTCACGAGCGAGTCACCGAGGACGGCTGTCTCGCCGTCGAGGCCGAGCAACAGGCCGGTCGAGGGACCATGGCCCGGCAGCGGATGGCTGAGGACGAGCCCGACGGCGAGAACCGGGAGCGCCACGAGGAACCCGGCGATGGGGCCTGCCACTCCGACGTCGAACAGCTGGCGCCGATCGGAGAGCATCGTGCGGAGGCGGATGAACGCGCCCATGGTTCCGATGAACGAGGGGACGAGCGGCACCGGGATGAAGTAAGGCGGTGAGACGTCGAGGCTGTAGCGGCGCGCCGTGAGATAGTGCCCCAACTCGTGGCAGGAGAGAATCGCGAGCAACGGTAGCGAGAAAACAAGGCCCGCGGTCCACGCGTGCACGAGGTGCCGCGGAAGCGGGTACGTGCCCGTGAACAGGTCCAAGGGGTTGTCGTAGGCAATTCCCCCCGCGAGCACGGCCCCCGCGAAGGTGGTGGTCACGAGCGTCGCCAGGAACAACGCCACGTGCACGCCCCAGCGCTCCTTGCGACGGGTCAGAGGCCGCGTGAGCACGAGGTGCCGCCCGTCGGGCTCGTCCGACCAGTAGGAGCTCCCGGGCCACTGGGTGAGTGCGGCTTCGAGCGCTGGGGAGGGGTCGGCGTGCGCCGGATGTACAAGCGCGTCAATGACTTCCCGATCTGGGAGTGACGTGGTCCGCCAGGCCAGCAAGAACGCGCTCAGGTTCACGGTGTGCCCTTGACGGAGCGTTTCGTAAACCCTACTATAGTTCTCTCGCATTCCTTCGACTTCCCAGATTCCATTTTCAACGCGCTCACTCCCCCACCCCGGGGTTTCGCCCGCCGTAGAGCTACGAGGCAACGACACACGTGGATATCGCTGAACTGAAGAGGAAATCCGTCGCGGAACTGCACGCGATGGCCGAAACCCTGAACATCACCAACTACTCAGGGCTCCGCAAGCAGGATCTCATCTTCCGTATCGAGCAATCGCTCCTCGATTCGGACACCGTGCTGCGAGGGGAGGGCGTCCTCGAGATTCTCCCCGAAGGCTATGGCTTTCTCCGCAGCCCCGACTGGAACTACCTGTACGGCCCCGACGACATCTACGTGTCGCCCAGCCAGATCAAGCGCTTCGACCTGCGCACCGGCGATACGATCATGGGTCAGGTGCGGCCGCCCAAGGAAGGGGAGCGCTACCTCGCCCTGCTGAAGGTCGAGGTCGTGAACGGGGACGAGCCCGAGAAAGCGAAACACCGCGTCGCCTTCGACAACCTCCGCCCGCGCTACCCCGAGCGCCGCATCCGGCTCGAGCGCAAGGATGGTGACCTGTCGATGCGGGTGATGGACATCTTAAGTCCGATCGGCATGGGCCAGCGCGGCCTGATCGTGTCGCCGCCGAAGGCCGGCAAGACCATCCTCCTCCAGAAGCTCGCCAACTCCGTCATCGAGAACCACCCCGAGGTCTATCTCATCGTGCTGCTGATCGACGAGCGGCCCGAAGAGGTGACGGACATGGAGGAGAATGTGAAGGGCCAGAATGTCGAAGTCATCTCCTCGACGTTCGACGAGCCGGCGGATCGCCACGTCCAGGTGGCGGACATGGTGATCGAAAAGGCGAAGCGTCTGGTCGAGCACGGCAAGGACGTCGTGATTCTGCTCGACTCGATCACGCGCCTGGGCCGGGCTCACAACGTGGTCGTGCCGCACTCGGGCAAGATCCTGTCGGGCGGTGTGGACGCCAACGCGCTGCAAAAGCCCAAGCGGTTCTTCGGCGCGGCCCGGAACATCGAGGGGGGCGGCTCGCTCACCATCCTCGCGACGGCGCTGATCGACACCGGCTCCCGGATGGACGAGGTGATCTTCGAAGAGTTCAAGGGAACCGGCAACATGGAAGTGATCCTCGACCGTCGCATCGCCGAGCGGCGGACCTTCCCCGCCATCGACGTGCAGCGCTCGGGGACCCGCAAGGAGGAGATCCTCCTCAACAAGGAGGAGCTCAACAAGGTCTACCTGCTGCGCAACTTCCTCGCCGACATGCCGCCCGTCGAGGCGATCGAGTTCCTGCTCGAGCGGCTCAAGCGCACCAAGGCGAACGCCGAGTTCTTCCAAACGATGGCCCAGGGGTGACGTCCTGGGCAGGGTGATGGGAGTGGACTGGGGTGAGCGCCGCATCGGCCTCGCCCTGTCCGACGAGAGCCGGACACTCGCCCAGCCGCTGGTCGCACTCACGCGCCGCGCCGGCAAACGCTTCCCGATGCGCCAGCTCCTCACTCTCCTCGACCGCCATACCGTGACTGCCGTCGTGGTGGGACTCCCGCTCGACCCCGAGGGCCGGGAAGGCGAAGCGGCGGCCGCCGCGCGCGCGTTGGCCGCGGACATCGGGCGCGTCTCAGGCAAACCGGTGGACTTGTGGGACGAGCGCCTGACGACGTCACGCGCCCTGCGCACGGTGCGGGAGATGGGCGGATCGACCAAGGGCCGCAAGCACGACGTGGATATAATGGCGGCGACGCTGCTGCTGCAGCACTATCTCGACGCGAAGCGGGGGGGAGCGACGTGACAAGAATTGCGGATTGGCGATTGCGGATTGCGGATTGGAAATACACCCTTCGAATCCGCAATCCGAAATCCGCAATCCGCAATTGCCTGCTCGTCGCCCTCGCTGCCTGCGGACGCTCCGACGGCCCGCGCGTAACCGTAACCATTCCGGCGGGCGCCACCCTCGAAGCGGCCGTCGACTCGCTGGCCGCGAACCGCGTGATCGGTCACCCCAGCCTCTTTCGGCTGTACGCCAGGCTGTCCGGCCTCGGCGGTGCGCTCAAGAGCGGCGTCTACCTGCTGCGACAAGACGAGTCGTGGTCCGACGTCGTCGGGGCGCTCGAGCGCGGTCGTGGGGTGGAGCAACGCTTCACCGTGCGCGAGGGACTGCGGCTCGTCGAGGTGGCGGACTTGGCGCACGAGCAGCTCCGGATCCCCCGCGATTCGTTCGTCGCCGCGGCGCGGGACCCCACGCTGCTCGGCGGGCTGGGCGTGCCCGATGGGACCACCAGTGCGGAAGGCTACCTGTTTCCCACCACGTACCTGCTCCCCCAGCACATCGGCGCGCGGGAGCTCGTGCGGGTGATGACCCATCAGTTCATCGAGCAGTGGAGTCCCGAGTGGCAGGCGCGGCTCGACTCCCTACGAATGACCCGGCACCAGCTGGTCACGCTGGCGTCGATCGTGGAGTCCGAGGTGCGCTATGACCCCGACCGGCCTTTCATCGCGGCCGTGTATAAGAATCGTCTCGAGCGGGGGATGCGGTTGGAAGCGGATCCGACCGTCAGCTACGCCTACGGCCGCCGCTTATCGAGGGTGTGGGAAAAGAATCTCGCCGTGCGTTCGGCCTACAACACCTACCTGCACCCGGGCCTCCCGCCAGGGCCGATCAGCCAGCCGGGACGCGCGAGTCTCGCGGCGGCGCTCTATCCCGCAGACGTCCCCTTCCTGTTCTTCGTCGCACAGCCGGACGGGAAGCACATCTTTTCCACGACGTTCGCGGAACACGAGGCCGCCATCCAGCGCGTCAAGCAATTGCAGCGCGCAGCGCGCGCGCAGCGCGCGCCGGGTCACTAGCGCTCTCCCCCCAGACCGCGCCGATCACCGCGACACCCGCGGCCCCGGCCTTCACGACGGCGGCGGCGTTCACGGGGGTGATACCGCCGATCGCTATCACGGGCGTGCCCGGCGGTGCCAGCCGGACGAGGCTCCCGAACCCTTCCGGCCCGAGCGGAGCCCCCGCGTCGGCCTTGGTCCCCGTGGCGAAGCAGGGACCCACACTCCAGTAATCGGCGGGCCAGCGGTGGCTCCGCTCCGCCTCGGCCGGTGATCCGACCGAAAGCCCAAGCAGAAAGCCGCGTGGTACGTGGGGCCGGAGGCGATCGAGCGGCGGGTCTTCCTGCCCCAGGTGAGCGCCGGCCGCCCGGGCCGCGAGCGCCACGTCCACGCGGTCGTTCACGATCACCGGGACCGGCAGGGCGTCGACGAGCGCGCGCGCGAGCCCCAGCAGGTCTCGCGCCGAGGCATCTTTCAGCCGAGCCTGAACGATGGTCGCTCCGCCTGCCACCGCCCGACGGCACGCTTCGACGGGATCCCGCCCCTTGAGGAGCGCGGCGTCCGTGATCACCATCAAGCGCAGCCGATCGACGAGGGCCATGAGCAAGATCTTGCGTGGACTACGAGGCGCCACCACCGCCACCGCCAATACTCGGGATGCGATTCTCGAGGCGACGGCGGAACTGTTGCGCGGGCTTCAGGACGCGAACGGGTTCCGCCCCGAGGACGTCGAGAGCGCGATCTTCACGTCGTCGCCCGATCTCACGGCTGAGTACCCGGCGCGCGCCGCTCGACTCCTCGGCTGGCGAGACGTGCCCTTGCTGGGGGCCGCCGAGGTAGCCGTCCCGGACGGATTGCCGCGCTGCATCCGGGTGCTCCTGCACTTCTACACGGCGAAGCCGCAGGGCGAGCTGAAACATATGTACATGCGAGAGGCGGCCAAACTCCGGCCCGATCGCGGTGGGCCGTCCGACGGTCGGGGAGTCGGACCGTGACGACGACCACCGCAGTGCGACCCGTCGTGGTGTCGGCCAAGGGTGCGGCGCGATGGCAGGCCGGGCATCCCTGGATCTACCGCACCGACATCTACGACGAGCCCGGCGATGCGCCCGGGATCGTCGCCGTCACCGAGCGCCGGGGACGCCACCTGGGCCAGGCGCTCTATTCGCCGAAGTCCGAGATCCGGCTGCGGTTGCTCACGCGCGAACGCGAGGCGATCGACGCGAGCTGGTGGGCCGAGCGGATCGCCAGCTCGGCGACCCGACGTGCCGACATCCCGGCCACGGCCTATCGCGTCGTCCATGCCGAGGGTGACGGGCTCCCGTCCCTCATCGTCGACCGGTACGGCCCGTACGTCGTGGCCCAGCTCCTCTCGGCGGGTCTCGAGCAGGTGCGCGACGACGTACTCGCCGGGATCGATACCGCGCTCGCGCCCGAGGGGATACTGCTCCGCAACGACTCAGCCATCCGGCGTCATGAGGGGTTGCCGCTCGAGGTCGTCGCGGCGAAGGGCTCGGTACCGGACACCGTACCGGTCGAGGAGCACGGCGTGCGCTACCTCGCCGCCCCGCGAGCGGGCCAGAAGACCGGAGCGTTCCTCGATCAGCGCGAGAATCGCGTGCTCGTCTGGCAGCACATCGGCGCGGGCCGCGCGCTCGATCTGTTCACGTATCATGGCTCGTTCGCACTCCATCTGGCCCGGGGGGCGGCCGAGGTCCTGGCCGTAGACTCAAGCGCCGACGCTCTGGCTCGGGGGCGCGACAACGCCGCGCTGAACGGCCTCACGAACATCGCGTGGCGTGAGGCCAACGCGTTCGACCTGCTGCGCGAGCTCGAGCGCCGGGAAGAAACGTTCGACACGGTGGTGCTCGACCCGCCTGCCTTCGCCAAATCGAAGCAGAGCGTCCCCCGGGCACTCGCCGGTTATAAGGAGATCAACCTCCGCGCGATGCGCACCCTGTCCCCGAGTGGGGTGCTGTTCACCTGCTCGTGCTCCTACCACGTGAGCCGGACGGCCTTCCTGGAAATGCTCGCCGACGCGGCCCGCGATTCGGGGCGTCGCCTCCAGCTGCTCGCAGTTGTAGGAGCCGGTCGCGATCATCCGGAACTGATCAACGTGCCGGAGACCGGCTACCTGAAGGGCGCTTTGCTGCGAGCCGTCGACTAGGGAGAGGGAGTGCTCAATGTTCAATGCTCAATGTTCAATGCTCAATGTTCAATGCTCAATGTTCAATGCTCAATGTTCAATAATCATTGAACATTGGACATTGAGCATTGACTAAACCGCTGTCCCTTACAACCTTGCAGTCCTGTCCATGCCGGCGTCCGCCCTCGTTCGGCGCGTCTTCATCGGGCTCCTCGTCGCCAACGTGGCGGTCGTCGGGGCCAAGCTGGCCGTGGGGTTCGCCTCCGGGTCCCTGGCTATCCTCGGGAGCGCGGTCGACTCCTGCGTGGACGCGCTGAACAACGTGCTGGCCCTGATCGTCGTCCGCGTTGCCGCAAAGGAGCCGGATGAGGACCATCCGTACGGCCATGGCAAGTTCGAGACGCTCGGTGCGCTCGCGATCGTCGGGTTCCTGTCGATCACGTGCTTCGAGCTCGTGCGGGGCGCCGTGAATCACCTCATCACGGGCACGCACCGGGTGGACATCAACGATCTCCAGCTGGCCGTCCTGGTCCTCACGCTCGGCGCCAACATCGTCATCACGAGGTACGAGCATCGGCGCGGGGTCGAGCTGGGCAGCGAGCTCCTGGTCGTCGACGCCGCGCACACGCGCGCCGACGTCTTCATCACGGTGGGCGTCGTGGCCGGCGTGCTGCTGACGCGGCACGGATGGTGGTGGGTCGATTCGGCGATCGCGATCGTCGTGGCGCTCGTGATCGTCTTCGTGGCTTACCGTATTCTCGCGCGTACCGTTCCGGTACTCGTGGATCAGCGCGCGCTCCCTACTGGAGAGATTCAGCGCACGGCCCAGGCCGTGCCGGGCGTCAAGGACGCGTACCGCATCCGGTCACGGGGACCCTCCGACCTGCGCTACGCGGAGGTCACCATCGCCGTCGATCGCCACGCGGACGTGGAATCCGCCCACGCGATCGCCGACGAAGTGGAAGAGCGCCTCAAGCGCGACCTGCGGCTCCACGAAGTCACCGTGCACGTCGAGCCGTGCTGAGCCTCTCCGGGGACTCCCGCTCCCGCATCACACGGCGGCCGCCGCGGTCGCTCAAGCAGGAGTATCAGGAATTCCTGCTCCAGCGCATCGAGGAGTACAAGAATGCGCTCACGCGCGAGCAGCTCATGGAGATCGGCGACGAAGCCGTCCGGGAGCTCGAGGAGAGCGCCGCCGGGCAGTACCTCCTCACCGAAGTCCTGCTGCTCGAGCACGTCGACCGCATCATCGTCCGGCGCTTGCGGCTGCCGTCGTTTCCGCGCTGGCGCCAGAAGCATCGCGCCCTGCGCGCAGCCCAGCGCTCGCCGACCCACTGGGGCCTCGAGGCGGACGGACCGCTCGTCAGCGCCGTGCGCCGCCTCGAGCCCGGCGACGTGGCGGTCGTCCTCGGCGCGGCCGCCCTCCCGGCGGCCCTGTTCATCGCGGCGCACGAGGCCGAGGTGTTCCTGCTCGATCACGACCTCGCGTCCGTCGAAGGGGCGGAGAGCCGCGCCGTCAGCGAGCAGCTCGCCGGCCGGTTCCAGGCGCTGGTCGTGACCTTCGGGGGCTGGTTCCCTGACGTGGCGCCTGGGGTCGCAGTGATCGATCCCGCGGCGCTCGCCCCGGCACGCGTCCGCGACCGCAACGCCCTCCTCGCGGAGCTGCAGGCCCGTACCCGGCCGGGGGGCGTCCATATTGTCCTACCGAGCCCGGCTGCGAACGAAGTGATCCCACTCGCGCCGGAGGCCTTGCAAGCGCTCTACGGCGGTTGGGAGATCGTTCGGCGGCGCCGCACGAAGGCGGGCGCCGGGTTCACGGCCACCAAACCGGAGCGTCAGCTCGACACGGCGGTACACGTGTCGGAGTAGCTACTTCCCTTCCGTCCTCTTCCCGGCGTCATCCGTAATCCGTTGCCCGTCAATGCTTAAGCAGTCAGGCCCCCATGGCCGAAGGCTTGCCTAGGGCCGGCGCAAGACGGACCACGGATAACGGACAACTGAGGACTCTCGCGATGACCACCCTGCCATTAGTCCTCGACGATCACGAGCCGATCGGCATCATTCTGCGAGCGGGACGGACAATGCTGCGACCGGCGAGGATCTGGGCCTACTGCTGGTTCACCGACGAAGCGGAGTCGGGTGACGGGGACCACACCCATCGACATCTGCCCGAGCACATCGACTGAGGGCATTGAGGGCCGGCGCCGAGCCGGCCCTTCTCGTTGGGATTCCGACAGTTAACCGCCTCGGCGGTTGCCCCGCCCGCGCTTCACCTCTAAGCTTCTCGAACTCATGGCGACCCTCACCATCGACGGCCGCTCGGTTACCGCCGATACCGAACAGACGATTCTCGAGGCCGCGCGCGCCGCGGGAATCACGGACATCCCCACCCTGTGCTGGTATCCCAAGCTGCCGAACGTGGGTAACTGCCGGATCTGCCTCGTGTCCGTGGAAGGACAGGGCAAGCTCCTGCCGGCGTGCGCCACGAAGGTCGCCGATGGGATGGTCGTGCACACGGAGTCGCACGCGGCAGTCGAGAACCGCAAGGGCGTGCTCCGCCTGCTGCTCGAGCGCTACCCCGGGGATCACCTGAGGAACGGCGGTGCGGTGGGGGGGGGGGCCCGGCCGCGCAACGAGTTCGAAGGCTACGTCGTCCGTTACGGAGTCATCCCGACGCCGGTGGGTGATCGCGACCTGGCGCTCCGTCATGGCGATGAGCGCCCCGGCGACCCGATGATCCGGCACGACATGAGCACCTGCATCCTCTGCACCCGGTGCGTCCGGGCCTGCGAGGACATCCAGGTGGTCGGCGTGCTCGACGTCGGCCAGCGGGGCGAGCACACCGAGATCATCGTCGGTGCCGACGGGGACCCCGACAAGGCGGGCTGCACGTGGTGCGGCGAGTGCGTCCGGGTGTGTCCGACCGGCGCCATCTTCGAGGCGATGCCGCGCGAGCGGTTCGCGCCCGACAAGATCCGCCATCCCGAACGAACCGTTCGCTCGGTCTGCCCGTACTGCGGCGTCGGTTGTCAGGTCGATCTCCACGTGGCGGACCGCAAGGTGGTCCGCGTCACGTCCCCGGACATCGAGCTGAACACGCCGAACCAGGGCTCGACGTGCGTCAAGGGTCGGTTCGGCTACGATTTCCCGCAGCACCACGACCGCCTCACCGCCCCACTGATCCGCAAGGGTTGGGTCAAAGAGGGAGGACGCTGGATCTGGCGCGGCCGGACGGGGCCCAACCGCCGTGGCGGTCCCTGGCAAACGATCGAAGGCGAGGGACAGCAGCCGAAGCCCGCGGGCCCCCCTCGCGCCGTGGGCAAAGCGGTCCGCGATCTCCCGCTGCTCGAGCGCGTGGACATGGACATTCGCGACCGGGTGGCCACCCCGGCGTCCTGGTACGAGCCGTTCCGAGAGGCCACATGGGACGAGGCGATGGAGCTCGTGGCGCAGGAGCTCTTACGATTGAAGCGCGAGCGCGGGGGCGATGCGCTCGCCTGCTTTTCGTCCGCCAAATGCTCGAACGAAGAGAACTACCTGATGATGCGGATGTTTCGGGGGGCGCTCGGAACCAACAACATCGATCACTGCACGCGGCTGTGCCATTCCACCTCGGTAGCGGCGATGCAGCGGGCGCTCAACACGTCCGCTGCATCGGGCTCGATGCGTGAAGTGGAGCATGCGGCGGACGTCATCTTCATCGCCGGCGCGAACACCACCGAGTCACATCCGGTGTTCGGCGCCGCGATCAAGCGCGCCCACGAGCGTGGCGCGAGGCTGATCGTGGCCGACCCACGGAAGACCGAGCTCGCGGGCCGGGCCGACCTCCACCTGCAGATGCAGCCCGGGACGGACGTCGCCCTGTTCAACGCCATGCTGAACCACATCATCGCGGAGGGTCTCGAGGACCGGCGATTCATTGCCGATCGCACGCACGGCTTTGACAAAGTGCGCAAGGCGGTGCAGGCGATGACCCCGGAGGTGGCGGCCAAGATCACCGGCGTCCCCGCCGACCGGATCCGCGAAGCGGCCGAAATCTACGCGAGGGGGCCGAACACGAGCACGCTCTGGGCTATGGGCCTCACGCAGCACGCCAACGGCACGGATCTCGTGACCTCGCTTCTGAACCTGATGCTCGGCTGCGGCATGATCGGGCGGTGGGGCGCGGCGATGATGCCGATCCGGGGCCAGAACAACGTGCAGGGCGCGTCCGACGTCGGCGCCATCCCGTTCGTCTACACGGACTATCGCTCCGTCACGGATCCCAAAATCCGCGCCGAATACGCCCAGGCGTGGAAAGTGCCGGCGGAGTCCCTCTCCTTGCAGGAGGGGCTCATGGTGACCGAGATCGTCAAGGAAGAGAGCGGCGTCCGCGGGATGTACATCATGGGCGAGAACCCGATCATCTCCGACCCCGACATCGCGCATGCGGAGCACTGGTTCCAGGAGCTCGAGTTCCTCGCGGTCCACGACCTGTTCCTCACTGAGACCGCTCGCTATGCCGACGTCGTGCTCGCCGGCTCGAGCTTCGCCGAGAAGACCGGCACATTCGTCAATACGGAGCGCCGCATTCAGGTCGCGCACGTCGCGGTCCCGACGCCGGGAGAGGCGCGCGGCGACCTCCAGATCCTGATCGAGCTGTCGAACCGCCTGGGCCTCGATACGCCGTTCACCTCCGCGCAGGACGTGATGCGGGAGATCGCGCAGGTCACGCCGTCCTGGCGAGGCGTCAGCTATGAGCGGCTCGAGGGCGCGGGCCTGCAGTACCCGGTGCCGACGCCCGACTCGCCCGGGACGTCGTTCCTGTTCGACGACCGCTTCCCGACCGCGGACGGCCGGGGGACCTTCGTGCCGGTAGAGTACGCGCCGCCGGTGGAGCTGCCGGACGACGAGTATCCCTTTGTCATGAACACCGGGCGCCAATTGTACCACTGGCATACGGGGACGATGACCCGCCGGGCGTCGGGCCTCGATCAGCGCGAGCCGACCCCGACCGTCGAAATCCATCCCGAGGACGCACGGGAGCTCGGCGTTCAGGACGGCGACCTCGTGCGCCTCACCTCGCGGCGCAACACGATGGTGAGCTCGTGCCGCCTGTCCCAGCGTGTCGCGCGGGGCCAGGTGTTCGTCCCGTTCCATTTCCGGGAGGCGGCGGCCAACCTGCTCACGAACCCCGTCCTCGATCCGTACGCGAAGATGGCGGAGCTGAAATGCTGCGCGGTGCGGCTCGAGCCGGCGCACGTCGCGGTTTCCGACTAGCCTAACCGCGGTCTTCCGCGTTCCGTAGATTCCCTCCCATGGATCTCGGTCTCGTCGGCCGCGTGGCACTCGTGTGCGGCAGCACGAAGGGGCTCGGCCGCGCCGTGGCGAAGGCGCTCGCGCAGGAAGGCGCCCGGGTGGCCCTGAACGGCCGCCATCAGGACGCGGTGGACCAGGCGGCGCGGCAGCTCGCCGCCGAAACCGGCCAGAACGTGGCGCCGTTCGTCGCCGACGTCGGCATAGAAGCGCAGGCCGCCGGGCTCGTGACCCGCGTGCACCACGAGCTCGGACGCCTGGACGTCCTGTTCTGCAATGCGAGCGGCCCCCCTGCCGCCGCGTTCACTCAGCAGACCGCGGAGGCATTCCATCGGGCGATCGAGCTGAACCTTCTGTCCACCGTGCATCTTGCCCGCGCCGCGGTCCCGCTCATGCACAAGCGGCAGTGGGGCCGGATCATCTGCCTCGCGTCGGTGGCGGCCAAGCAGCCGCTCCCCGGGCTGATCCTGTCCACGACCGCCCGCGCGGGTGTCCTCGGCTTCGCCAAAGCGCTGGCCGACGAAGTGGCCGCCGAAGGGATCACGGTGAACGTCGTATGCCCCGGGTTCATGGCGACGGAGCGGATCAGCGAGCTCACGGAAAGTCGGGCCAAGCGGGAGCAGCGAGCATCGCAGGAGGTCATGCGGGAGATGATCACGGGGATACCGCTCGGGCGCATGGGCCGGCCGGAAGAGCTTGCCGCCGCGGTCGCGTTTCTCGCGTCCGAGCGGGCCAGCTATATTACGGGTGCCGTGCTGCAGGTGGACGGGGGCTTCACGCGCTCCATCTTCTGACGCGCTCCCGTTCCCCATCCCTCTTCCCCTCTTGGCATGCAAGCGATCGTCAAGCAGAAGCGCGCCCCCGGCCTCACGGTGACGTCCGTGCCCAAGCCGTCCCCGGGCCCGGGCGAAGTGCTCATTGCGGTGAGGCACGCGGGCGTCTGCGGCACCGACGTCCACATCGCCGACTGGAATGCGTGGGCGGAGGGACGCATCAAGCCGCCCGTCGTGGTGGGCCACGAATTCGCGGGGGAGATCGTGGCCGTGGGCGACGCCGTCTCGGAGCTCAAGAGCGGTCAGCTGGTGACGGCGGAGGGTCACATCGTCTGCGGACATTGCCTCCAGTGTCGCACCGGGAACAGTCACATCTGTCGCAACACGCGTATCATCGGTGTGGATCGCGACGGTGCGTTCGCGGAGTACATCGCGATGCCGGCGACCAACGTGTTGCCCCTCGACGGTATCCCCACGACCGTGGGCGCCGTCATGGACCCGATGGGCAACGCGTTCCACACGGTCCTGAGCGCCGAGATTCCGGGCAGCACCGTGCTCGTCGTCGGCTGCGGGCCCATCGGGTGCTTCGCGGTGGGCATCGCCCGGGCCGCGGGCGCCGCCAAGGTCATCGCCTCGGACGTGAACGCCACCCGACTCGAGCTGGCCCGCCGAATGGGCGCGCACGTGACCGTCAACGCGGCCACGGACGACGTCGTGCGCGCCGTGCTCGACGAGACCGCCGGTGAGGGTACCGACGTGGTATGCGAGATGTCCGGCGTGCCGTCCGCGCTGCACCAGGCGTTCGCGGCGGTGCGCATGGGCGGCCGGGTCCAGCTGCTGGGCCTGCCGAAAGGTCAGGTGCCGATCGACTTCGCAAACGAGATCATCTTCAAGGGCATCACGGTCTACGGCGTGATCGGCAGAAAGATGTACGAGACCTGGCATCAGATGCGCCGCTACCTGTCCGCCGGCCTGCTCGATCCCCGACCCGTCATCACGCATCAGTACCCCCTGGCCAAGATCGACGAGGCGCTCGCGGCCATTCGTTCGGGAAACGCGGGCAAGATCATCCTGGAGATCGCATGAGCTTTGTCGCTCGGCTCGCCGCCGAACTCGATCAGTTCCGCCGGGACGGCGTCTACAAGCGCCTGAACTACCTGGCGTCTCCGCAAGGCGCGCGCGCGCGCATGGAAGGCCGGGGGGGGCGCGACATCGTCATTCTGTCGTCCAACAACTACCTGGGGCTGTGCAACACACCCGAGGTGGTCGCGGGCGGAAAACGAGCGCTCGACGAGTTCGGTGCGGGGACGGGGTCGGTGCGATTCATCTGCGGGACCTTCACGATCCACCGCGAACTCGAGGAAGCCCTCGCCCGGTTCGTCGGATGTGAGTCGTCACTCACATACGTGAGCTGCTGGAACGCCAACGAGGGATTATGCCCCACTCTGCTCGGGGAGCAGGACATTGTAATCTCGGACCAGTTGAACCACGCCTCGATCATCGACTCGGTCCGACTCGCCAAGGCGATCACCCGGTGCCAGACCGCGGTATATCGCCACTCGGACATGGCCGACCTCGCGGAAAAGCTCGCGAGCGCGAAGGAAGCGCGCCTGCGGCTCATCTTTACCGACGGCGTCTTCTCGATGGAGGGCGATCTCGCCAGGCTGCCCGACATCGTTGCGCTGGCGCGGAAGCACGACGCGGTCGTCGCGGTGGACGACTCTCATGCCACCGGCGTACTCGGCCCCTCGGGCCGCGGCACGGCCGATCACTACGGGATGCTCGGCGACGTGGACATCATCACGTCCACGCTGGGCAAGGCGCTGGGCGGTGCTGCGGGGGGGTTCACGGCCGGCCCCGCCGCGCTCACTGATTACCTCACTCAGCGCTCCCGACCTCAGCTCTTTTCGAACGCCCTCCCGCCCACCGTGGCAGGGAGTGCGTTGGCGGCCGTCCGCCACGTCGAGCACCATCCCGAGCTCGTGGCCCGACTGCGAGAGAACACCCGATACTTCCGGGATCAGCTTATGTGGCTCGGATTCAAGCCGCTGCCGGGCGAGACGCCGATTGTCCCAGTGATCCTGGGGGAGACGGCCAAGGCGATACGCATGAGCGAGTTGCTCCTCGACGAGGGCGTATTCGTGACCGGCTTTGGCTACCCGGTGGTCCCGCAGGGACACGCCCGCATCCGCTGCCAGCTCTCAGCCGCGCACACCCGGGATGACCTCGACTTCGCCCTGGCGGCGTTCAAGCGGGTGGGGACAAAGCTGGGACTCGCCTGAGAGACGAGGCGTTTTCGGGGTTGCTTCGGTTGGTAGCTTCCAAGCGGTTTCATCAGGTCAGCGTGTATCGCGCATTCTGGCGGAACTTCCTATTTTGGGGGGCGCCCGTGTCCATTTCCAAGGAGTCCCCACCCTAAGGAGTCCTCCTATGCGGGTGCTCACGGTCATTGGGCTGTTGCTCGCCTGCAACATCGGGCCCCTCAGCGCCCAACATGCCGGCCAGGTCGAGATCGGCGGGTTCGGAAGCTACACGCGGTATGACAGCCGTCTCCAGCTCGACAACCAGTTCGGTGCCGGTGGTCGCCTTGGCTTCTTTCTCGGCGACCATTTCAGTCTCGAGGTCGACGGCAACGTAGCGCAGCCGCTCTCGCAGATGAGCGGCGTGGGGAAGACCAACGTCATGTTCGGGAGCGCTAGTCTGGTGATTAGCTCGGGCAGCGCTTACGTGCTTGCCGGCTATTCCCGGCTCCATATGGGACCCAATTCACCTTACTCTTCCGACCTGAACGCGGTACACGGCGGGCTGGGCGAGCGGATCTTCTTCAGCGACCGTGCGGCACTCCGCCTGGAGGCGCGAGGCTATTACCGCGGGCCGGGCGGCGGCCTAGCCGGCACTCAATGGATCGGGCACTTCACAGGTACGGCGGGCGTGTCGTTCCTCCTAGGCAGCAGCGGAAGGAAGGGCCCCTAGGTCGAGATCACGTCAATGGCCCCGGATAGGGGTGGCGCAGACCTGATCTTCGGGATATCTTCGGTAACAAGCGTCCGCCCAAGGCCACCCCACCTTCAAGTACTTTCAAGAGTCAGAGGCTTAAACCGAAGGGGTATCGCGTTTTCCAGACAAACTCCCTATTTTGGTGGGCGTTTTTTCCTCTCTGAACGCGATCCTGGGAGTCAGCCCATGCGGGTGGTCACTGTACTTGGGGTTCTGGTGGTTAGCGCGGCTGGGACTGTGAGCGCACAGCACGCGCACCAGCTCGAGTTTGGGGGATACGGCATCTTCACGCGGTACGATCAGGCCTTCCAGCTCGATAACCAGTTCGGTGGCGGCGGGCGGCTCGGTTTCTTCCTGAACGACGTCTTCGGTATCGAAGTCGACGGGAACGTCTCATTTGCGAATCTCAAGAACGCGCCCAGCCCGATCCCGCCGAACATCAACCACACGCAAGTACGGATCGGATCCGTCAGCCTTATCCTCAACTCCGGCGGCAACAAGAGCATTCTGTACTTACTGGGGGGCTACTCGCGAATCGACATGGGGGTGAACCCGCCGTACAACTTTGCGCTCAACGCGGTGCACGGCGGGATCGGCGAGCGGTTCTTCATCGGGAACCACATGGCACTGCGTCTCGAGGCCCGCGGCTACTACGCGCCGAAGAACTGCTGTCTCACAGGGCAGAATGTCTTCCAGGCCAGCGGGTCGGCAGGCCTGTCGTTCTTCCTCGGCGGCGGCGGTGTGCCCGAGGAGAAGGTCCCCGAGATCCCCAAGGCCAAGCGCGACTCGATCCTCGCAGCCGGAGGTCAGGTGCCGAAAGTGCCGCAGCCGCGCCAGGGCGGCCCGACCTACGAGCAGCGCGCGACTGACTGGCAACACAAATGGTACTGGGGCGGAGAGGCCGGTATCTTCGTGTTCCGCACCAACTTCGACAGCTACTCTTTTGAGCCGACGTTCGGTGGCCACTGGCTGATCACCGGCAAGAAGACCGCTCTGTACGCCTCGTTCGAGCAATCGTTCTTCATCAGTCCGCGGCATGCGACCGTCGTCGAACCCGGCGGGGGCGTGAACCCTGGGAACGTCTCGTTCAACAACCTGCGACGTATCATGGTCGGCGTGCTCGCGTTCCCGGCGCAGATGCGCGTCGAGCCGTTCGCCGGCGGTGGGTTCGCGATTATGGAAGCGCTGAACATCGAGACGAGCTGTGCGACGTGCGCGGGGCCGGGCGACGTGGCCACGCTACAGGCAGCGGCAGAGGACGCCGGCACGAAGGCGTTCTTCTGGTGGATGGGCGGGATCGACATCAAGCAGGGACGCCTCGCCCTGTATGGCCACTACATTCTGACGTCGGCGGCGGCGAGCTTTCTGATCCAGGGCACGACGCACACCATCCAGGGTGGCCTCCGCTATTCGCTCGGCAGCTCGAAGGAAGGGATCACGGACCGGCAGTAAGCAGGCGCAGGAAGTTCTCACCCAGGATCTTGCGGACGTCGCCGTCCGAGTAGCCGCGGCCTTCGAGGGCCCGGACGAGCTCGGGCAGCGACGTCGCGTCTTTCATGGGCAGCGGCAGCACGCTGATCCCGTCGAAGTCGCTCCCCAGCGCCACGTGGTCGACGCCCATCACCTGCACCGCGTGGTCGATGTGGTCCAGGAGCCGGTCGATCGATGGAACGTCGAGGCTCTCCGCGTGCTGGCCCACGAACTTGTCCACCTCAAACGCCGACTCCCCCGGATGCCCACGGTAGCGGGTGCGGATCGCGTCGGTCTCGGGCTTGAGACGGCGGCGTAGCTCCTCGTACTGATTGCGGAAGTGGTCGTCCAGGAACACCGGATAGAAGTTGATCCCGACCACGCCCCCGTTTCGACCGATGGCGCGGAGCTGTTCGTCGTTCAGGTTACGCGGGTGGTGTGCCAGCGCGCGGCAGGACGAGTGCGAAGCGATCACCGGTTTGCTGCTGATGGCCAATACGTCCCAGAACGTCGAGTCGGACACGTGGGACACGTCCACCAGCATCCCCAGCTCGTTCATTCGTCGCACCACGCGCTTCCCGAACGGGGACAATCCCCCATGGTGATGCGGATCCGTCGAAGAGCCCGCCCAGTCGTTGCCGTTGTTCCACGTGAGCGTCAGGTACCGCACGCCGAGGCGGTACAGCGAATCGAGCTTCTCGAGGGAGTTCTCGATGGCGTGCCCGCCTTCGACGCCCATCAGTGCGGCGACATGGCCGCGGGCGGCCGCGGCGCGCACTTGATCCGCGGTGGTCGCGAGCTCGACCTCGGGGTTCGTGTCGGCGAGGGCCCGCACTGCCCCGATCAGGTCGATCGCACGCTGAAAGGCGGTCCCCCGACCGTAGCGCGCATCCACCCAGATCGAAAAGAACGCGGCCGTGAGTCCCCCCTCGCGCATGCGCGGGACGTCCACGTGCCCGTCCTCGAGGCGCGCCGTGATGTCGGCCTTCATGTCGAGCATGCGCTGTGGCGTATCGATGTGGCCGTCCACGATGATGGGCTGTTGGAGCATCAGGAGCAGGCCTAACGGGAGACCCATGGAGAGTCCTCGATCAGGAACCGCAGCGGCCACTGGGCCGCGTGGGTGATGCCAATTCGGGGTGTCGTCATGATGGCTGGTCGCTGTCGCATGTCGCCTCGCTCGATCCGCAGTCGTCCGCGCGTGAGCGGCGCGCCGTCCTGTCGCCCGGTGATGCCGAGGGCTTGGCACAACTTGGCCGGCCCGGAGCAGAGTTGACGATCGGCAGCACCGCTCCGACGGCGTCGCATGGTGTCGAGCCCTTCGAGCGGCTGGAGCGCGCGGATCAGCACGGCCGAAGGAAACCCGGGCCGCTCCGTCACCGCGTTCAAGCACCAGTGCATGCCGTAGGTGAAGTAGACGTACGCGGTGCCGGGGCGGGCAAACAGGCTCTCGTTACGGCGGGTACGCCGCGCCCGGTACCCGTGACTCGCGGGGTCTTCGGGACCGAGATATGCTTCCGTCTCGACGATCCGGCCGGCGGTGCGACGGCCCCCGAGATCACTCACTAACACGTGCCCCAAAAGCCTACGCGCGACCTCGGGAGTAGGTCGCGCGTAGAAGGACGCCGGGAGCGCTCGACTCGTCACGCCCCGCCGGTGAGCCCGCGCTTCACCTTCGACCAGAAGGACTCTCCCTCGCCCTCGCTCTCGCTCTCGGCCTCCCGGGCCGGCGGCTTGGCAGCCGGCGGCGGAGCGGGTGACGGCGGCCGCGGCTCCGACGTCGTGATCCGCGGCTCGAACACATCGCGCGGCTCGCCACGCTCCCCGTTGGAGGCGCCCCCCCCTCCCCCTCCGCCACCTGCCCCACGCCCGCGACCGCCTCGACCACGGCCTCCGCGGCGACCCCTTCCACCGCGCTCGCCGCGCTCTCCCCGCTCGCCGAGCGACGTCTCGCGCTCGTCTCTGCCGCCCGCCCCGCCTCCCTGACGACTACGGCCTCCCCCCCGCCCACCGCGGCTACGCTCGCCACCCCGTCCCTCGCCTCCTCGCTCCCGGCGGCCTACGCCTGCGGACGGCGCGACACCCGGCACTGCGTCCGTGCCGAGCGGTGGCGCAGCCGGTTGCGGTGGAAGCAACTCAATGCGGGGCTTGAAGTTAGGATCAACCTCGACCACGCCGATCTTGGGTACTTCTGGGGGTGCGACGCGTGGCCCACGGGATCCGCGGCGGAATCGCGCGCCCCGAGCGGGGATACCGCCCGCGGGTGGCGCTTGGGGACGCATGGACGGCGGTGCGGACGACTCGGGCATTGGCGGGTCGAGCGCCTCCTCGGCGTCGGTCACCGCCGCGGGCTCGGCCTGCGGCGCGGGCTCTCGCAGTTTGACGGTGTACCCGCCATCGTCCTCCTTAGCGAGGTCGATCAGCTCGCGGTCGTGCGCCTGACGCAGCAGCTTCTGCACCTGAGCGGGCTCGACGGGCTGGTCGTCGCCCTTGATCTCGGCCATCGCCTCGCCGATCTCCTCGGCGCTCACAGGGCGGGACTCCCCACCCAACCGGCCGATCGCCTGCTTGATGAGGCCGAAGGCGCCGTCCAATGAAAAGGCACTCCGCCGCGGCTCGCGCGCGGGAGCGGGAGTCGGCGCGGAGCTCGCGGGAGCCTCGCCCACGGGCTCGGGCGTCTCCTGCCCGCGGCCCCCGCCTCCACCCCTGCGGCCGCCTCCGCCACGCCGGCCCGCGCGCTCGCGATCGCTCGAGCGCTCCACGGAGCCCAGGAGCGACGGCTGCGCCGCTGCTCCGGGCACGCCAGCACCCAGCGCGATCTCGTACTGGCCGTTGTCCAGCTTGGTGAGATTGATCAGGCCCCGGTGGGCCGCCTCGACCACGAACTTCGAGAACCGCGAGAACCCCGCGTCCTTTTCGTCGAAGTTCGGGTCGATCTCCTGCATCACCTGCTTCAGCCGATCGGAGCGCATGACGTCGTTGTGCGCCGTCATTTGCTTCAAGGCCTCGACCACGAGCTCCCAGGGGTCGTGGCGCTCGTGCGTGATGTCGCTCTCCTTGGTGAATCCCGCCAGCTCGTTGTAGGAGTAGTACTCGTCGCAGTTCTGGATCAACAGGTCGCTCGACGACTCGCGGATTCCCACGCCGATCACGTACTTGCCGTACTCCTTGAGCTTCAAGACCAGGGCGGAGAAATCCGAGTCGCCCGAGAGGAGAATGAACGTGCCGATCTCGGGGCGCGTGAACACGAGCTCCAACGCGTCGATCGCGAGACGAATGTCGGTCGCGTTCTTCTTGTTGGACCCGTAGGCCGGCGCGAAGATCAGGTCGATCGAGGATTCGGCGAGTGGGACGACGTACTGCTGATAGCGCCGCCAGTCGGCGTAGGCGCGCTGGACGGCGACCTTTCCGCGGATGATGTCGGACTGGAGGAGCCGTTTCAGCTCCGTCTGCAGGTCCGAGCGAATGGCCATCGTCACGTTGTCGAAGTCGATCAGGAGTGCCGCGTTCGGCGCGTGGGCCGGCGGCTCCTTGTGCTGCCGTGGAAGGTACGAATGCGGCGGTTGGGTCATGGGGTTGTACTCAGCTCCAGGCCGACGACCTGCGCGAGCTCCCGTCGCTTCACCTTGCCGCTTCCGGTCAGGGGCAGGGCGTCGAAGAAGCGCACCAGGTCGGGCACTTTGTAGTCGGCAACGGCCTCACGACAGAAGTCCTTGAGCTCGTCGCCCGTCACGATGGATCCCTCCGTGGGCACGACGCAGGCGCAGATCAGCTCCCCGAGCGTCTCGTTGGGGATGCCGACGACGCTGGCGTCGCCTACGGTAGGGTGCGTCCGGAGGAGGTCCTCCAGCTCGCGTGGATAGATCTTGTAGCCGCCGCGGATGATGACCTCCGCCCGGCGGCCCAGAATCCTGACGTAGCCGTCCTCGTCCACGAGGGCCAAGTCGCCCGTCAAGAAAAATCCCTCGGCGGTGACGGACCGCGACGTTTCGCCGGGCATCCGGTCGTAGCCCAGCATCACGTTCGGTCCCCGCACCGCCAGCTCGCCCACGGCCTCCGGCCCGTGCAGGCTGCCGCTCTTCAGGTCGACGACCTTCACGGTCACGCCGGCGATCGGCCGGCCCACCGTTTGCGCCCGGCGCTCCGGCGTATCCTCGAAGCGGGTCACCGTCACGGTGGGCCCGGTCTCCGTGAGTCCATAGGCGATCTGGACATCACACCACTGCCGGATGCGGCGGGCGAGGTCGGGCGAGACCGGGCTGCCGGCCACGAGGCCCGACCGGCAGGTGGCCGGTCTCGACCCCTCGAACGAGGGATGGCGCATGAGGAGCTCGAACATCGTGGGAACCCCGTGGACGACCGTCACCCGCTGGTGTCGGATCAACTCGAGCGCGGGGCCGGCGTCGAAGCGCTCTTGCAGCACCAGCGTCGCGCCGGCGGTGATGGTGACGGCCACGACGTGCACGCCGAAGATCGTGAACACGGGGACCGCGCCTAACACCCGATCTTCGCCGGTGTGCCGCACCGCCTCGCACGAGGCGCGAGCCGTCATGGTGATGCTGCCGTGGGACAGGGTCACGCCCTTCGGCTTGCCCATCGTTCCCGACGTGTAGAGGATCGCCAGCGGGAGAGTGGCCGGATCGCCGGACTCGATCGCACCGGGAGTCCCGGGGCGGGGGCGCTTCGAAATCAAATCCGCGTAGCGATACACGCGGTCGTCGAGCCAGCGATCGCTCGCGCCTACGAGAATCAAGGCGCGCAGCTCGGGCAAGTCCGGCAGCAGCTCGTCGTACAACTCCAGGAAGTCCGTTCCGTCATAGCTCTCGGGCACCACGGCCGCGCGCACTTCGGCGTGCCGCAGCTGGTACTTGAGCTCGTGAATAGTGAGAGAGGGATCGAGCGGGACGAGCACCACGCCGCGAAATGCCGCGGCGAGCAACGTGACCACCCATTCCGGCCAGTTCGGCAGGTCTACGGCCAATCGGTCGCCGGTCTGGAGGCCGAGACTGGCCAGCGACTCAGCAAGCGCGACCGCTTCACGCTCCACCTGCCCGTAGGTCATCCGGCGCGACCCGAATACGACGAACTCCCGCTCGGGGTGCTCTCGCGCGGCTCGCGCAAAGAGCGCCGCCAAATGACCCGTCTCCACGTCCGCCACGTCCCTCACAACGTTGGGAACCTTTGAAAATAAACAACTTGCGTGGAAAGAGGTAGGCCGAAACGCCTGGTCGGCAGCACTGGCGGCCCGATGTAACGTTTTGCCATCCAACGGCATTGGCGTAAAGACCGATGAACGCGGCGGCCACCAGTGAGGGGTCCGAAGGACAGATCGACTGGGCCCGAACGGGCGATCGGGAGGCCTTGGCTTCGCTGTATCGCACCCACGGGGCGGTCCTGTACCGCCTCGCCTATCGGCTGACCGGGACGCCCCAATGCCGAGGACGTGGTGCACGATGTGTTCGTCGGCCTGCCCGAGGCGCTGGCGCGGTATGAAGAGCGGGGGAAGTTGACGAGCTGGCTCAAGCGGGTGACGGCTCGCGTCGCGCTCGTCCGGCTGCGGGCCCGCACGCGTCGGCGGGAGGTGGGGATCGAGGCCACGTTGCCGACGGCGGCTCCGCCGCTCGACTCCGCGAGCATGGCTCTGCGGGCGGCGGTGGACGCTCTCCCCGATCCGCTCCGCGCGGTGCTCGTGCTCAAGGAGATCGAAGGCTATTCGCACGCTGAAGTCGGCGAACTCTTGGGCATCAGCGCGGGTGCGTCGCGCGTGCGGCTGAACCGGGCCATGAGACGGCTGCGCACGACATTGGAGGACGGGCGATGAAATGGAAGGACGAGCTTCGCAAGCTGCCCGTTCCGGACCCGCCGGACGAGCTACTGGCGCGCATCCTCGCGAGCCGGGCGGCCGGGGCGAGGGTGCTGCTGCCCCAAGTCACGACGGCAAGCGGGCAAGCTCGGTACGTCCGCTACGCCGCGGCCGTCGCCATGCTCGTCGCTTTCGGGTGGCTCGTGTCTTCGACCGTCAAACCTTCGCCCATGCGGCACGCGGGCGGCCCGCCGATCTGGTCTCTCGATGGTATGCCGCTGTTCCCCACCATGGGGCTGGCTCAAGAGCAGCGCGTGCGGGACGTTCGACCCCGGTACGCCCTCATCACGACCACCGTGCCGAGTGCTGTCCGTGCGGGTCGGTGGACGTACGAGGCACGCTGGATCACGGATGGCGTCTTCACAAGTTCGCAGGGGCAACGCACAATTGCACGCGCGGCAAGCGTTCATGATGGAAAGCCGGTGTGGTTCATGACCGAGTCAGGCCGCGACACGGTCTTGGTCGATCAAGCCTCGCTCCGCCCGCTCCGCTACGTGCGCCCGATGCGGCGCCATCTTCTCATCCAGGAATTCGGGCGCGACAGCATGGTTGAGTGGTTTCACGGCGGAGCCCCACCGAACGAACGGCACTTCCAAGGGAGTGCTGCTTTGCCGGGCCCCGCTGGGAGCCCGTTACTCGTTGCGTGGTCGTCGTCCATCGACGCGCTCGTTCAAGCGCTCCCGCTCGCGCGCGGTTGGCAGGGCAGCGTGTACAGCATCAACTGGCTGGTATACAGCGACCGGGTCCCTGCGTTCACGCCGCTCGACCTCCGCGTGACTGGCAGCGATCGAATCACGGTCCCGGCCGGAACGTTCGACTGCTGGAAACTCGAGGTCAGGGACGGCGTCCAGAAAGCGTTGGTTTGGGTCAGCAAGGACAGGGGCTGGATCGTGATGAGGCAGCGCACGTCCTCCGACGAGTCCGGCGAGTGGCGCATCGAAGCTCGGCTCGCGACCGTCGACACTACTCCCCCAGCACCTTGATGATCACGCGCTTTTTGCGCTGCCCGTCCCACTCCCCGTAGAACACCCGCTGCCAGGGCCCGAGGTCGAGCTTGCCGGCGGTCACCGGCACGATCACCTCGTGCCCGATCGTCAGGCTTCGCAGATGGGCCGCCGCGTTGTCTTCCCCCGTCTCGTTATGCCGATAGCGCTTGGGGTCCCAGGGGGCAATCGTAGTCTCGAGCCACTTGAGGATATCCGACCATAGCCCCGATTCGTGATCGTTCACGAACACGGATGCGGTGATGTGCATGGCGCTCACCAGCGCCAAACCCTCGGCAACGCCGCTTCTGCCGACCTGGTCCGCCACCTCATCGGTGATGTCGATGATCTCCTGTCGGGATTTCGTATTGAACCAGAGATAGTGGGTGTGGCTCTTCATGATCTCCTCTCGAAATCGGGAGCGGGGAGCAGGGAGCGGTACCCTCCGATGCACCATAACGTACCGCTCCCCGCTCCCTGCTCCTGTTGTTGTGTGTCGAATTGTCACACGGAAGCCAAGCCCCTAGATTGGCCCGTCAACCATGCCACTTCCCTTCCGGCAGCGGATTTTCGTGATCCTGGTGGCGCTCACTGCGGTGCCGACCATCCTCGCAGTCGTGGGCTGGGCGCTCGCCGTCCGAACGGTGGCGCCATCCGCCGGGGCGCGCGTCGCGTTGGAGGAGGTCGCCGCCTCGGCCCGACAGATGGTGGACCGGGTGGACACGACGCACCTGACCACGCGCGAGCGCGCGGCGCTGCGTGAGCATCTCGAGCAGCTCTCGAATTCCGTGACGCTCGCGCGCCGCGCCGAAACGTACCTGCACTATTACGCCGGGGGGTTCGCGGCGGTCGTAGTCGTGTTCGGCGCGCTGGTGGTGATCGCGGCGATTCGGGTCGCCGGCCACCTGTCGCGTCAGCTCTCCCGGCCGATCGACGAGCTCGTGGGGTGGACGCGATTCATTCGGCGCCGGATGCCGCTGCCGGCCGGTCCGCCCACGCGCGGCGCGCCGGAATTCGAAGCGTTGCGCCAGGCGCTGCGCGAGCTCGCGACCGCCCTCGAGACGGCGCGGGACCGCGAGCTCGAGGCGGAGCGGCTGCGGGCGTTCCGGGAGGTCGCGAGACGGGTGGCGCACGAGATCAAGAACCCGCTCACGGCGATGCGGATCGCGGTAGACCAACTGCGGCGGTCTGGCGGTACGGCGGACGGGCGGTCGGGTGTCGCCGTGGATGTCATGGAATCGGAGACCGAGCGGCTCGAGCGCCTTGCCAAGGAGTTCTCGGAATTCGGCCGCCTGCCCGAGGGACCGAAGAGCGAGGTGGATCTCGTGGATCTGTTGATGGACCTGGGGAAGACCGCCGTGCCTCCGGCGGTCGATGTGCGCGTACGGGCGAATGGCGGGTCGTGCCGGCTGCTCGGACACTACGACCCGCTGCGGCGGGCGTTTGCGAACCTGCTCCGGAACGCCGCGGAGGCGATGGGCGGCCGGGGGGCGATCGACGTCGGCGTCACCACCGAGGGATCCGGGCTCCTGGTGACCATTGCCGATCACGGCCCCGGCATTCCCCACGAGCTGCGTCAGCGCGTGTTCGAGCCGTACTTCACGACCAAACGGGACGGGACCGGCCTTGGGCTCGCGCTCGTGCGCCAGACCATCGAGGCGCATCACGGGACCATCTCCGTAGCCGAGACGCCGGGCGGCGGAGCCACATTTTCCGTCGTACTGGCAGCCACATGAGCCCTCGCATCCTGCTCGCCGACGACGAGGCGAACATCCGCCGCATGGTGGCGGCGCTGCTCGAGTCCGAGGGATTCGACACCGCAGAGGCCGCGAACGGAACTGCGGCGCTCGCGGCGGTCGAGCGGGATCCACCGGACGCCGTGCTCCTCGACCTGATGATGCCCGGCGGACCGGACGGCCTCGCCACGCTCGACCAGCTCAAACGTATGGCGCCGGACCTCCCGGTGGTGATGATGAGCGGCAAGGCGAATCTCGCGGACGCGGTGAAAGCGACCAAGCTCGGCGCGTTCCAGTTCCTCGAGAAGCCCTTGACGCCCGAAGGGGTGCTCACGACGCTCCGCGCGGCGCTCGCACTCTCGCGGACGCTCGCCGAGAACCGGCGTCTCCACGAAGCGCTCGGGCACGCGGACCCGCTGGTCGGCGTGAGCAAGGCGATGGAGGACCTCCGGGCGCTGATCGCGCGCGTCGCGCCCACCGACGCGCGCGTCCTGATCACGGGCGAATCGGGCACCGGCAAGGAGCTCGTCGCTTCCGCCATCCACCGGCAGAGCGCGCGCGCCGGCCGATCCTTCGTCTGCGTGAACAGCGCGGCCATTCCGAAGGATCTGGTGGAGTCGGAGATGTTCGGGCACGAGCGCGGAGCGTTCACCGGCGCCACGGAGCGCCGTGTGGGACGCTTCGAGCTGGCGGACGGCGGGACGCTGTTCCTCGACGAGGTCGGCGACCTGGGACCCGAAGCGCAGGCCAAGCTGCTGCGCGTGCTCGAGGCGGGCGTCATCGAGCGCCTGGGTGGCGAGAAGCCCGTGCGGGTGGACGTGCGCGTGATCGCGGCGACCAACAAAGACCTCGGGAAGGCCTCGCAGCACGGTCAGTTTCGCGATGACCTCTTGTTCCGGCTGAACGTCCTGCCCATCCACATTCCGCCGTTGCGCGAGCGGCCGGACGACATTCCTCCCCTGGTGCTGCACTTCGCCAGCCGGCAGGCGGCGCGGCTTGGGCGTCCGGTCCGGTTCGACGCCGGCGCCGTGCAACTCCTCATGTCGTATCCCTGGCCCGGGAATGCGCGCGAGCTGGCGAACATCCTGGAGCGGCTCGCGATCCTCGCGGCGGGTGACGTGGTGACCGCGGACGACGTGGCGCGCGTCGTCCCGGTGGACGGGGGCGGTGCCCCCGCCCTAGCGCCCGAAGGCTGGAGCGACGTGGCCCTCGCGGAGGCCCTCGACGGATTCGAGCGTTCGCTCATCGCGCGCGCGCTCTCGGCCTCGCGCGGGAACGTGGCCGAGGCTGCCCGGCGACTCGCCACCGATCGCGCGAATCTCTATCGCCGCATGCGCCGGCTCGGACTCGAGCCGCCACGCAACGTGGCGGGATGAATCCGGCCCAAACCAGGATCTCCGTTATGCGTGCGTTCGTGCTTCTGGTCCTCTGCGCCTCGGCTCCCGGCTTCGCCGCCGCGCAGGACACGGCCATCGTCATCCAACCGGAAAGCGGCGGCGTGGTCATCCGGCCGCCCGAGCTGCCGCGGGAGGTCGCCGAAGACGCCGTGCGCCGGTACAACGCGCCGACCACCACCCGACTGGTCGGCCGGTCCCGGCTGCCCGCGGGCAACGAATGGCGCGGCGACGTCGCGGTGCGCAACGGGGCCATCGTTATGGCCGGGCGGATCGACGGTACCCTCCTCGTCATCAACGGCGACGCCATTCTCGACTCGGGAGCGGTGGTGACGGGGGATGTAATTGTCGTCGGCGGGACGGTGGCGCGGCGCGCGACCACCACGGTCGGAGGCGAGGTTCATGTGTACCCGGCACCGCTCGCGTACCGCGTAAAGGGTGAAGAGATCGCGCTCGCGCCCCCCGATCTGCGGCGCTGGTTCCAGAGTCTCGGGATCGAGAAGTCGTGGGGCACGGCCGATTCACGGTCGTCGCTCTCTCTCGCGACCGGCGGCACGTTCAATCGGGTGGAGGGGCTGCCGGTGGTGTTCGGCCCACTGTTCGACTGGAAGCTCCACCAGAATGTGCGGCTGCGGATCGACGCCCTGGGAATCTTCCGCACCGCCGGCGACTTCACCGACAAGCGCAGCGATCTGGGCTACCTGTTCCGGACCGAGCTCCGCACAGGAGAGCTCCCGGCCTACGGCGTCGAATTTCGCGCGTTCGACGACGTCGCGCCCGTGGAAGACTGGGGCTTGAGAAGCGGGGAAGTCGGGTGGGCGGCGTTCCTCTTCCAGCGCGACTATCGCGACTATTACCTGAGCAAGGGGCTCGCCGGCCGGGCCTTCGTCCAGCCGGACCGGCCGCTGCGCCTCGACCTCGAGCTGCGCCACGACTGGGAGACGACCGTCGCGGCCCGGGATCCCTGGACCGTGTTCCGCAACGACCAGGCCTGGCGCCCCAACCCGCCGATTGACGACGGCCATTACACGACACTCCGGGGCACCGTCACCTTTGATACGCGCAACGAACGACTCGACCCGACGGCGGGGTGGTTCCTGCGCGCCCGGATCGAGCACTCGAGCTCCGGCGATGTGAAGCCCGCGACCGGCGTGCCGAGCGCCGTGCGCGAGCCGATCCGCACGGACGGGTCGTACGGGTTCAGCCGCCTGTTCTTGGACTTCCGGCGGTACACGCGCATAAGCCCGTCAGGGCGCATGAACCTGCGAGTGCTCGCCGGCGGCTGGATCGGCGGCGATCCCTTGCCGTTACAGCAACGGTTCTCCATCGGCGGGCCCGATCCGCTCGCGGGCTACGGCTTCCGACACAGCGCCTGCAACCGGGACATCATCGACCCCGCGTTCACGAACACCCAGGTGGCGGCTTGCGACCGCGTGATTCTCGCGCAGGCCGAGTATCGGGGGCACCTCTCGCTCCACTGGGCTTCGGGCTCGTCGACGCCCGAAGACGAAGCGTCGAAATCGCTGCTCACACTCCAGGGACCGGACCTGGTCGTCCTGGCGGATGCGGGGCAGGCCTGGCTTGTCGGCGACGGGCCCGGGCGCCTGGCTGCTGATCGCCTGCCGACCCTCGGCAGCTGGCTCGCCGACCTTGGCCTGGGCGTCGATTGGGGTGGGTTCGGCGTGTACGCGGCCAAGGCGGTGACGGCCGGAGAGCCGCTGCGCTTCACCCTGCGCCTCGACCACCGCTTCTGAGGTGAGGCCAGGCCTCGTCGTCCTGGCCCTGCTCGGCGCTGCCACGGCCCCCCCCCTCCCCCGGGCCGCGGCGCAGGCCCCCGCACTGACGGTGATCCTCCAGAAAGACGTCGCCCGGGTTCAGGCCACGGGTCTTCTCACCGACGGCAAGTTCACGAGCTTGATGCGGTCCGGGTTTCCACTTCGCCTGCATTACCGGCTCGAGCTGTGGCGCGCTCGCTCCGGGTGGTTCGATCAGCACATCAGCGACTGGTCATGGGACGCGGTGGCACGACACGATCCACTCGCCGACGACTTCGTCCTGATCCGAACCGGCGGCGCCGTAGCCCGCTACGGCTCGGCCGAAGACCTGGAGCACGCGTTCGAGGTTCCGTATCGCGTGACTCTCAAAGCGAAAGGCGGGGGAAACTTCTACGTCCTGTGCCGGCTGGAAGTCACCACGCTCAACGACACGGACCTGGAGGAGCTCACCCGCTGGCTCAAGGGGGATGTCAGCCCGGCGGTCTCGGGGGGCGGCAACCTGGGCGACGCGCTCGCCCGGGGCGCACAGCGGATCCTGGTGCGGATTGCCGGTCTACCACGCCTCGCCCTCGAAGCGCGCTCCGCGACGTTCAGCCGGCCGGAGCCGAACTAGGTACCGAAGCGCCGGTCGATGGCCCGGCGGATGTCCTCGAGGGAGCCGCCCTGGGAGGCCAGCTGAGAAGCGAGCAGCGCTTCCCCCATGCAGATGTCGCACCGGCCACCGTGGTCGGACTCGAAGCACGTGAGCAGTGAACGGTGCCCGAAATGCTTGGCGCAATCGCAGTGACAGTACAGGCCATCGAGCACGCCGGGCGCAGTCCGCGCGGCGGCGTAGGCTTCGGTCGCACCCGGAGTACTCGGGACCATCGACGGCGGCAACACCCGCTCGGCCGTCACCCCGGGACGGGGATCGGGATGGGCGACACCGCCCCCTGCATCCTTCTTGACGGCAAGAAGCGCGAGGGCGGCGACAGCCGCCACCCCCGCGATCGTCCACGGAAGCTTCTGCGTCAGAGCGCCTCGAGGGTCGCGAGGACCTCGCCGCCGTAAAACAGCCGGATGTATTTGGATTGAATCGAGGTGAGGCGACGCACAGCCCAGGCCAGGTGCACGAAGTGCGGCTCAAACGGCGGCCGCAGCGGGTGCATGCCGGCCTCCTCTGGCAGGAGGTTGCCCTTGCGCGTATTGCACGAGCTGCAGGCGGTGAGGACGTTGGTCCAGGCGTTCGTCCCCCCACGCGACAACGGCACCAGGTGGTCGCGCGTCAAGCACTCCCGGTGCCGGAGCTCGGAGTGGCTTCGGCCGCAGAACTGGCAGCGATAGTTGTCCCGCGCGAACAGGAAGGTATTGGTCACCTGCCGGCGGAAACGCCGGGGTACGTGGACGAACTTGACCAAGCGGATGACCGCGGGCCGGGGAATGGCGAGTCGTTCGCTCTTGACCACCGGCCCGTCCGCCTCGACGATTTCGGCCTTGCGGTCGATAACCAGTCGCAGGGCCCGGCGCACGGGCACCATGGTCAGCGGCTCGAACGAGGCGTTCAGGGCTAGACAGCGCAAGGAAGCTCCCGGTGGCAAACGTGGCGCGCCAAGGCGCAGCGGCCCCGTATGCTACACAACCGGCTAAGGCCCGGCAAGAGCTTGGGTTAAGTCCCCCCTCCGCCTCCCTCGGCGAATACCGCCCGAAGCGCCGTAAGTTGCTCTGTCACGGAGCCTCGGGATGCCCCCCCGGGGGTGGCACGACTCTCCACCGAATCGTCCCACGTTCCAAGCTGCGCTAAGGCGGCGCCGAGCGCAGGGTGAATGCCGGCCGCCAACGCATGCGGGACCCGGTCGAGGGACACTCCCGAGCGCTCCGCCTCGCGGACCAGCCGGCCCACCAACCTGTGGCTCTCGCGGAACGGGACGCCGGTTCCCACCAGGAAGTCGGCGAGATCGGTGGCGCGGAGCGTGGCATCGAGCGCCGCTTGCATCCGCCCCCCATCGGTCGTGAGCGTCGCGATCGCGCCCGTGACCGCCGGGAGCACCAAGGCCAGCGTGTCGAACCCGTCGAACAGGAGCGGCTTGTCCTCCTGGAGATCCTTGCTATAGCCCGCCGGGAGGCCTTTCAGGGTGGTGAGGAGCGCGACCAGGTCGCCCAGCAGTCGTCCGGACTTGGCGCGTGTGAGCTCGAAGACGTCGGGATTGCGCTTCTGGGGAAGCAGGCTCGAGCCCGTACTGAAGTCGTCCGCCAGGCGCACGAAGCCGAACTCCGCGCTCGTGTACAGCACGAGCTCCGCCGCGAGGCGCGAGAGGTGTGTGCCCACGAGCGTCAGCGCGAACAACACCTCGGCCACGAAGTCGCGGTCGCCTGTCGTATCCAGAGCGTTCGCGGAGACCGAGCGAAAGCCGAGTGCCTCCTTTAGCAACACCCGGTCGACGGCAAACCCCGATCCCGCGAGCGCCCCGGATCCGAGCGGCAGCTCCGCCACGCGACGCCGCGCGTCGGCGAGTCTCTGGCGGTCCCGAACGAGCGGCCACGCGTGCGCGAGCAAGACGTAGGCCCACCGCACCGGCTGCGCGCGCTGGCCGTGCGTGTACCCGGGCAGGAGGAGCTCCACGCCGCTCTCGGCGCGCGAAACGAGCGCCCGGCCGAGCGCCGCGAGGTCCCGGTCGAGGTGATCGATAGCGTCGAGGGTCCACAACCGGAGGTCGGTGGCGACCTGATCATTGCGGGACCGGCCGGTGTGCAGCTTCCCGGCGACCGCTCCCACTTCGGCGTAGAGCAAGCGCTCCACGAGCGTGTGTACGTCCTCGTCGGGAGCGCCAACGGCTGCGCCATCCGCCAGCCGCTCGATGACGCGATCGAGCCCGTCCAGGAGCTGCGTTTCGTCGCCCGTCGTTAACACACCGACGCGGCCGAGCGCGTGCACCCACGCCTTGCTCGCCGCCACGTCCTGGGGCCAGAGCCGGTGATCCACCGGCAAGCTCCGGTTCAGGGCATCGAGTGCTTCACTCGGGCCGACGCTGAAGCGACCGCCCCACATCTGGTGGGGCGTCGGGGGGGCGGGGGGGGCCGGGGGGGCCGGGGGGGCCGGCGTGTCTGCAGGTGGCCGCGACATCAGTCCGCCACCGCGCCGACTTCGGGCTGGCGGCGCGCGGCGTCGAGGCCCGCCGCGATCTTGATCGACAGCCCGTACAGATGGATGAACCCTTCGGCATCCCGCTGATTGTAGACGTTGTCCTTGCCGAAGGTCGCATAGGACGGCTGGTACAGCGCGTAGGGACTCTCCCGTCCCGCGACGGTGAGCCCGCCCTTGTACAGCTTGAGCCGAACGATGCCGGTCACGCGCTTCTGCGTGCTCACGACCGCGGCGTCGAGCGCCTCACGCTCGGGGGTCCACCACCGGCCATCATACACGAGGTCCGCATATCGCAGCGCCAGTTCATCCTTCAAGCGCAGGGTGCGCCGATCGAGCACGAGCTGCTCGAGCTCCCGGTGCGCCGCGTGCAGCAGCGTCCCCGCCGGCGTCTCATAGACCCCACGCGATTTCATCCCGACGAGCCGGTCCTCGACGATGTCCGCCCGACCCACGCCGTGCTCCCCGGCGATCCCGTTCAGCGTCTCGAGCAGCTCGACCGGTCCCAAGGGAACGCCATTGACCGTGACGGGATTTCCTTCGTCGAAGCCCACCTCCACCACCGCCGGCAGGTCCGGCGCTTCGAGCGGATCGTTGGTCATGACGAAGATGTGCTCGGGGGGCTCGCGCGCCGGATCCTCGAGGATGCCGCCTTCGTGCGAGCAATGCCACAGGTTGCGATCCGTGGAGTACGGCTTTTCGACGGTCGCCTGTACCGGCACGCCCTTGGCCTTCACGTAGGCGATCAGGTCCTCCCGCCCCTGGAAGTGCCACTCGCGCCACGGCGCGATGATTTGGAGCTCCGGTGCCAGCGCGGCGTAGGTGAGCTCGAAGCGGACCTGATCGTTGCCTTTTCCGGTGCAGCCATGGGCGACGGCCTGCGCGCCCGCCTGCTGGGCGAGGGCCACCTGCCGCGCCGCCATCACCGGCCGGGCCATGGCGGTGCCGAGGAGATAGGTGCGCGCGTAGACGGCGCCGGCGCGGAGCGTGGGAAACACGAAGTCCCGAACGAACTCCTCGCGAAGATCCTCGATCACGCAGTCGACGGCCCCGGACCGCTTGGCCTTGTCGATCAGACCGCCCAGCTCGCCCGTTCCCTGTCCCACGTCGGCGGCGAAACACAAGACCCTGGCGCCGTACTGCTCGCGGAGCCAGGGCACAATCGCGGACGTGTCGAGTCCACCCGAGTACGCCAGAACCACCAACGGCCCCATGTCGCGCCCCTCCGTAGGTTTATGCACTTGAGTGCATAAACATACAGCACCGGGACACCGTGTCAACGTCCCGGGCGAGCCTGGCGCACTGTCTCCGCCAGCCCGATGTTTGCCGGCGCATGCCCCCCCTCCAACGCATGTACGACGTCTGTGTCGTCGGCTCCGGTGCCGGCGGGGGCATGGCCGCGTACATGCTCACCAAAGCCGGCGCGGAGGTGGTGGTGCTCGAGGCGGGGCAGCCCTGGGACAACGCCAAGGACTCCGCGATGCTCGAGTGGCCGTACGATTCGCCGCGGCGCGGGGCGGCCACTCCCACGCGGCCGTTTGGCGAGTTCGACGCCTGCATCGGCGGGTGGGAGATCCCAGGCGAGCCGTACACCCGCGCGGCGGGCACCGAGTTCAGCTGGTGGCGAGCGCGCATGGTGGGCGGCCGGACCAACCATTGGGGGCGCATCTCGCTTCGGTTCGGGCCGTACGACTTCAAGCGCAAGAGCCGGGATGGGCTGGGCGATGACTGGCCGATCGCATACGACGACGTCGCCCCTTACTACGACGAGGTAGACCGGCTGATCGGCGTCTTTGGCAGCAGGGAGAACCTGCCAAACGAGCCGAACGGCATCTTCCTTCCCCCGCCGCGCCCGCGCTGCCACGAGCTGCTCGTGAAGCGGGCGGCCGACCAGCTGCACGTCACCTGCATTCCGGCGCGACTTTCCATCCTCACGCGACCGTTGAACGGCCGGCCCGCGTGCCACTACTGCGGCCAGTGCAATCGCGGCTGCCGCGTGAACGCGAACTTCACGTCCACGAACGTGCTGATCGCGCCGGCGCTGGCGACCGGCAAGCTCACCCTCCTGACCAACGCCATGGCCCGTGAGGTGACGGTTGACTCCAACGGCCGGGCGACCGGCGTGGCGTACGTCGACAAGACTACGGGGGCCGACGCCCGCGTGCGGGCTCGGGTCGTGGTCCTGGCCGCGAGCGCGTGCGAGTCGGCCCGCCTGCTCCTCAACTCGAAGTCGGCCCTGTTTCCGAACGGCCTCGCCAACTCGACCGGTGTGGTCGGACGATACATCACCGACACCACGGGAACGGACGTCTCCGGGTTCATCCCGAAGATGATGGACCACGTGCCACACAACCACGACGGCGTGGGCGGCATGCACCTCTACATGCCGTGGTGGCTCGACAACGCCAAGCTCGACTTCCCGCGCGGGTACCACATCGAGGTGGGGGGCGGCGCGCAGCTGCCGTCCTACGGATTCCTGGGCGGCATCCACCGCTACCCGGCCGGCGGCGGCTACGGCAGACAGCTCAAGGACGACTACCGCCGCTACTACGGCGCCAACATCGGGTTCTCGGGGCGGGGGGAGATGATTCCCAACGACGACAGCTACTGCGAGATCGACCCCGGCGCGGTGGATCGCTGGGGCATCCCTGTCCTCCGCTTCCATTGGAAGTGGTCCGTGCACGAATACCGGCAGGTGAAGCACATGCAGGAGACGTTCCGGGCGCTCATCTCCGAAATGGGTGGCGAGACGTTCCACCCGATGCCGACGCGCGAGCAGGGTTATGGCATCGCGGCGGGCGGCACGATCATCCATGAGCTCGGCGGCGTGCGCATGGGGGACGATCCGAAGACGTCCGCCGTCAATCGGTGGTGCCAGGCACACGACTGCAAGAACCTGTTCGTGGCCGACGGCGGGCCGTTCGTGTCGCAGGCGGACAAGAATCCCACGTGGACGATTCTCGCGCTCTCGATGCGGACGAGCGCGTACATCACGGACCAAATAAGGAAGGGGGCGTTGTGAGACTGCTGCGCGCCGAGTGGCAGTCCCTCCGGCTCGGGACGCCTGACAGCCCATCCCCTCCACTCCCCGCGTCTTCGCCTCCGGGACTGCCACTCGGCGCTGCCGCAAATGCCGCGGCGCGGTCTCATCGGATGCGGCAACTGGTAGCCCCGAGAGATATGGACCGTCGCGAAGTGATCGGACTGCTTGCGGCCGTGCCGCTCGCCGCCGTCGGCTGGGCGCCCGAGGCCGTGCGCGAGGCGTCCGCGCGAGCGCGCGAGGTGCTCACTCGCGGTGCACCATATGAGCCGAAGCAGTTCACGGCGCACGAATGGGAAACGGTCCGCGTCCTGGTGGACCTGATCATTCCCAGGGACGAACGCTCCGGGAGCGCCACGGAGGCGGGCGTGCCCGAATTCATGGACTTCATGCTGGGCGACGATCCCAACCTCGTGGTCCCGGTGCGGGGCGGCCTGGCGTGGCTCGACCACGAATGCGACGATCGTCACGGGAAGACCTTTCTGGGGTGCAGTGAGGCGGAGCGCGCCGCCGTGCTGGACGACATCGCGTGGCCGCGCAAGGCCAAGCCGCAGCACGCCGCGGGAGTGGCGTTCTTCAACACGTTCCGCGACTTGACCGCCTCGGGGTTCTTCTCGAGTCGCATCGGCGTGCAGGATCTGCGCTACATCGGCAACACCTTCGTCTCCGAGTGGAAGGGCTGCCCGCCGGAAGCGCTCGCCAAGCTCGGCCTACGTTATGAGGACTGAGAACCCATGAAGGACCGCCTGGGCGTCGGCTTCGTCGGCGGTGGCTTCAACGCGCGATTTCACCTGCAGGCATTCCAGGCAGTGCGCGACGCCGACGTGCTCGGCGTATGGAGCCCGACCGGGAAACACGCGGTGGAAACGGCAGCGCTCGCCCGGAAGCTCGACCTGGGCGAGACGAAGCCGTTCCGCTCCATCGCCGCGATGGTGGCGGATCCGGCCATCGACGCGCTGTGGCTCTGCGGCCGGAACGACGCCCGCGTGGCGAACCTGGAGGAGATCGCCGACGCCGTCACCCGGGGCCAGGGACGGCTCAAAGGCATCGCATGCGAAAAGCCGCTCGCCCGCAATGTCGCCGAGGCGATGCGCGTGGTCGAGCTCGCGCGGCAGGCGGGAGTCGCGCACGGCTATCTCGAGAACCAGGTATTCGCGCCCGCGGTGACGCAGGGACGCGCGGTCATCTGGACCCGTGGCGCGGCGCTCACGGGCCGCCCCTACCTTGCCCGGGCCGCCGAAGAGCACAGCGGGCCCCACATGCCGTGGTTCTGGCGCGGCGAGCTGCAAGGCGGCGGCGTGTTGAACGACATGATGTGCCACTCGGCGCTCGTGGTGCGGCACCTCCTGACCGAACCCGGCGCGCCCCTGTCGTCGGTACGACCGGTGCGGGTGACGGGGCACATCGCGAGCCTCAAGTGGACTCGACCGGAGTACGCCAAGCGCCTGCAGCAGGCGATGGGTAAGGACGTCGACTATGCCAGGCACCCTGCCGAAGACTTCGCCAGCGTCACCATCGAGTTCGAGACGGATGACGGCGCCACGGTGATCGGCGAAGCGACGACGTCCTGGAGCTTCGTCGGGGCCGGACTCCGCCTCTCGGCCGAGCTGCTCGGCCCCGAGTACTCATTGGCGTGGAACTCGCTCGACAGCCCGCTGCGGTTGTTTTTCAGTCGCGCCGTGAAGGGCACGGCCGGCGAGGACCTGGTCGAGAAGCAGAACGCCGAGATCGGCCTCATGCCCGTGGTGGCGGGAGAGCCAGCGGTATATGGCTACGAGGCGGAGGACCGGCACTTCGTGCGCGCGTTCCAGGGACGCGACGCGCCGCAGCTCACCTTCGACGACGGGCTCGAGGTCGTGAAACTGCTGATGACGGCGTATATGAGCGCCGAGCAAGGTCGCACACTCGACTTCCCCCCCGAGCGGCTCGACCGATTCGTGCCCGCGGTCGCGAAGGGGACGTGGAAGCCGCCCCGCCCGCGCCCCCCCCGCCCCCCCCGCCCCCCCCGCCCCCCGCGCCCCTAACACCACTCCGCGGTCATGCGTACTTTGGGTGACCCGTCTCTACTGAGGACACTCGAATGATTCGCCCAGCCGTACCGCTCGCGATCCCGCTCGCGCTCGCCTTGGCGGCGCCGCAGATACGCGCGCAGCAGCCGGCGAGCCTGGAGCTATCCGTCGGATCCGTGGCGCCGGACTTCACCCTTCCCGGAGCGACGCGGTATGGGGTGCTCAAGGCTCCCATCCACCTGAGCGATTTCAGGGGCAAGACCGTGGTGCTCGCGTTCTTCTACAAGGCGCGAACCAAGGGCTGAACGATCCAAATGCATGCGTACCGTGATCAGTACGCACAGCTGTTTCACGACGGACGGAACGTGGTGCTCATCGGCATCAGCGTGGACCCCGTCGATACACTCGCCGCATGGTCGCACGATGACGAGTTTCCGTTCCTGTTCGCGAGCGACACCGGTGGCGTGATCGGGAAGACGTACGGCGCGCACAATCCGAAATACGGCATGGACGTCCGCAACCTCTTCGTGGTGGGGCCGGACGGCAAGATCGCTTACAAGATGTCGCCGTTCCGTGAGATCGATCCGCAGTCCTACAAGGATCTCGGCGTCGCGATCGATCGGATCACCCCGCGACCCGCGGAGGGAGAGTAGGACGGGCTTAGTTTCCGACCACGGGCCGCAGGGCCGCGGCGATGTCCTGGTCCGCGCCGGTGCCGGTGTACATGACCTTACCGGTGCGGTCCAGGACGACGATGTACGAGGTCGTGGGTGCCTGATAGGCACGCACCGCCGCGCCGCTCGCGTCGAACAAAACGGGGAATGGCAACGGGTGGTCAGTGAGGTGGCGCCTGATCGAGGCCGGTGATTCGTTCACGCCGACGCCGACCGCCACGAACTGGACGGTGCTGCCGTAGCGCGCGTGCGCCGCTTTGAGCGCGGGCTCGAGCGCCTTGCATAACGGGCACCACGTAGCCCAAAACTCGAGTAACACGGGTTGCTTCCCGATATAGCGACCGAGATCGACGGCTTTGCCGTCGAGATCCTGCACCGCCACCGCCGGCGCTTTGGTCCCCAGTGGTAAGCCGATGTCCTGGGCGCCGAGCGTCGCCGGCACCGCGAGCGCGGCGGCGAGTGCCAATCCGTATTTCGTCACAAGACCTGCCCTACCTTGATGAAGTAGTACTCCGCCATCGCCAAGAGGATGACCCCGGCGGCTTTCTTGATCCACACCATCCACGCCCCTGCCCTGGGAAGCGTCGCCAGGGAGCCTGAAAAAAGGCCCACGATCACCAGCAGCGCCGTCATCCCGAGCGAGAACACGAACAAGTACACAAACCCCAGGACGCCGCTGTGCGTCGTCGCCACCCAGGTAAGCACCGCGGCAAAGGCCGGCGCACCGCAGGGAGCGGCGACGATGCCGGAGGTCGCCCCGAGCAGGAACACGGCAGGATAGGACCCGCCGCCCAAGCTCCCGGCCCAGCGCATCAGACGTTCGGGCGCGGCGACCGGAATCACGTCGAGCATAGCAAGGCCGAAGACGAGCAAGAGGTTCCCGATCGCCAGCCTGGCCCACGGACTCGCGCTCACCGTGCCGAAGAGCGATCCGGAGAGTCCGGCGATGAGCCCGAGGACGGCGTAGAACAGCGCGAGGCCGGTGACATAGACGAGCGTGAGCCGCAACGTCCGAGCGCGGGATGACTGGCCAGCGCTCGCGCCCGAGAGAATACCCGCCGTGATGGGGATCATGGGGTAGATGCAGGGCGTCAGGCTCGTCACCAGGCCCGCGCCGAACAGCGTGACGAGGGCGACCGCAGGGTGGTGACTGAGGCTGGCTGACAGGCCGTCGAGCACGTTTACAGGACCCACCCCGACCGATACGTCGGCCGGATGAATTCGTCGGGGACGCGGACGTTGGTCACTTGGCCCGTCGCCGGATTGGTCTCGAGCACGCGTCCCAGTCGCACCGCGAGACAACCGAGCAGCACCATCGACGTGAGCCCACCGGCGTGTCCATCGAACGTCGAGCCCGTCGGCGCGCCGCCCTTGCAGGCGGCGATCCATTCGGCGTACACACCCGGGGAGCGCGGGTACTTCGGGGCCGGGGGATGAGCCGCCAGCTCGGCCTGTTTCGCCGGGTCGAGCACCTTCGGCTCGTCGCCATAGGTGCCGGCCACGAGCTTGCCATCGGACCCGATCCAGAGCTGTCCGCCACCGCGATCAGCCGGCCACGCCGCGTCTTCCGCCACCTCGGGCGGTCGTGCCGGATACAGGGAACCGTCCCTCCACACGACCTTCACCTCCGGGCGAGTTCCCTTCCCCGGGAACGTGTAGGTGATACGCGAGCCCGCCGGTGCCGTTTCCTTAAAGAGCGGGGTCGATTCGGGCTCGACGCGCGCGGGAAAGCCGAGATCGAGGGTCCAGTACGCCGCATCCATGATGTGACACGCCATGTCGCCGAGCGCCCCGGTGCCGAAATCCCAGAACCCGCGCCACTTGAACGGCACGTACGCGGGGTGATACGGTCGCTCCGGAGCGGGGCCGAGCCACAGGTTCCAGTCGAGCGTGGCCGGAACGTAATACTCCTCGAGCGGCCGTTCGATCGCCTGCGGCCAGATCGGCCGGTTGGTCCAGAAGCCGCACCTCCCGCACCGTACCGATCGCGCCCGCCTCCACCCATTCGCGAATCTGCCGGGTGCCCTCGCGGGCATGGCCCTGGTTGCCCATCTGGGTCATGAGCTTGGGATGACTCCGGGTGTAATCGGCCAGCGCGCGCACTTCCCCCATGGTCCGCGCGAGCGGCTTCTGGATGTAGGTGTGCTTTCCCGCCTTCAGAGCGAGCAGTCCGGCCGCGGTGTGCGAGTGGTCGGGCGTCGAGATGGTGACCGCGTCGATGCTGTTCCGCTCTTTGTCGAGCATCTCGCGGTAATCCCGGTAGCGCTAGGCCTTGGGATATGCCTGGAACGCGTCTTCGGCGGCCTTCGAGTCCACGTCGCAGAGGGCGTAGATGTTCTCGCCCTCCATCCCTTTCACATCGTTGCGGCCCATGCCGCCCACGCCGATGCACGCCACGTTGAGCGTGTCGCTCGGCGCCCGAACTCCCCGACCGAGCACGGTCCGCGGAACGATCGTAAAGAGCCCGGCGGCGCCGAGGTCGCCGACGAACCTGCGTCTCGTGATGCGTTTGCGCGCCATGGGTGACTTCCTCACCGAACGGGTGTGGCGGAGACCGGCGCCGACCGGGGACGGAACAGGACGGCGAAGACCACCAGAATGACGAACGCGCCCACCGCCGGCACGGTCCAGATGGCGCGCCAGTCATGCATACCGTCGGGAGAGCGGTAGGCGTCGACCACTCGTCCGGCGACGACCGTGGCCCCGATCAGGTAACCCAGCCCATTGGTCACGAGGTTCAGGAACCCTTGGGCGGCGGCGCGGATTCTCGGGCCGGCCTGCTCGTCGGTGTAGATCTGGCCGGCGACGAAGAAGAAGTCGTAGCAGACGCCGTGGAGCAGGATCCCCATGTAGATCAGCCACATCCCGGCGCCGGCGTCGCCGTGCGCGAACGCCAGATAGCGAACACCCCACGCCAGCATTCCGCCCAGCATGATGGTCTTGATGCCGAACCGCTTCAGGAAAAACGGTAATATCAGCATGAAGAAGATCTCGGACATCTGCCCGAACGTCTGGATGAACGCGGGATCGGGCGCGTGGATCTCATTGAGAAAGGGGTTGGCCCAGGCGTAGTAAAACTGGAGCGGAATGCACAACAGGAAGGAGCCGGCGACGAACACGAGAAACGCGCGGTCGTTGAGGAGCTGCAGCGCGTCGAGGCCCAGCGCGTCGCGGGCGCTGAACGGCGCACCGGCCGCCTTGGGCGGCGTGTGGGGCAACGCGAGCGAGAAGAGGCCGAGCAGCGCCGACGCGCCGGCGGCGAGCCGCATCGGCAAGGCGAGCGCCTCGGCGCGCAGCACTTTCCCGACGATGATGCCGGCCACGATCCACCCGATCGTGCCGAGCACGCGGATCAGCGGGAAATCGCGCGCGGGATCCTGAACGTTATGGAACGAGATCGAGTTCGTGAGCGAGAGCGTGGGCATGTAGCATAACGCGTACGCGATCAGCCACGGATAGAATGTCGCGAACGTCGTCTGCGTCGAGACGACCCACATCACGGCAGCGCCTGCCACGTGCAGGGCGGCGAGCAGTCTTTCGGTATCGAGAAAGCGGTCGGCCACCATGCCGAGGAAGAACGGTGAGATGAGCGCCGCGATCGCGGTCGCCCCGTAGGCCCACCCCACCTGCTGGCCAGTGAAATGCAGCGTCTGAGTGAGGTACGTGCCCATCGTGACGAACCATGCTCCCCAGACGAAGTACTGGAGGAACATCATCACCGAGAGCCGGACCCGCACGGTCACGGCAGCACGCGGATCTTGATGTGGCGGTACGCCACCCAGTCGCCGTGATCCTGGAGGCCGATGTACCCGCTCGTGTTACGGCCGTAGTGAACGTGGGGCGCGAATTTGCTGCGCTTGACCCGCGCCTCCCAATCCGGGCTCCCGAGCTCATAGTCAACCACCTTCACACCGTTCAGCCAGTGCTCCACGTGATTCCCCCGCACCACGAGCCGGACCCGGTTCCACTGGCCCGCCGGCTTCACGACGCCCGCCGGTGAGGGATAGATCCCGTAGCACGACCCGGCCGCGGTCAGCCGCGACTTGCCGTCGGGATGCTCGGCGTCGTCGAGCACTTGCATCTCCGGACCGCTCCAGTACGCCGTCGAATCGTCCTCGCTGACCCGGTAGAAGATCCCGCTGTTTCCGGCGGGGGCGATCTTCCACTCCAGCACGAGCTCGAAGTTCGCGAACCGTTCCGTCGTGATGATGTCGCCCGCCCGGGCCACGCGGGTCAGGGCGCCATCCACCACCGACCAGCCAGCGGGCATCGCGTCCATGCGAAAGCCCCGCCACCCCGCCGTGGTCCGCCCGTCGAACAGCAGACGCCAGCCGGCCGCGCGCTCGGCCGGCGTGAGCACGGGTTGCTGCGACACGCCGGAGCGCGGAACGCCTACGAGCACAGTGACCAGGCACGCGGCCGCGAGGCCGACTCGGCTCAGGTGGGGCACATCGTCTCCTCAATCACGACGTGAAGGGGTCACTCCGGAATGCCGCCCAGCTCCTTGAGGCGCGTCTGCACGGCGCGACGGGCGCGCTCGCTCCGCGTGATGACGAGCACGGCGTCGTCTCCCGCGATCGTGCCGATGATCTCCGTCCAACCCGCGGCATCGATGGCGAGGCCGAGGGCCTGGGCACCGCCCGCCGGCGTCTTCACGACCAGCAGGGGACCGACGCCGTCGACCGACACGAGCAGGGTAGGCAGCATCTGTGCGAGATGTGGCCGGATGGCGGTCCCCGCCTCCGGCGGTGGCGAGTAGTGCGAGCCTCCATCCGGCGCCGCGACCTTGGCGAGGCCGAGCTCGCGGATGTCGCGGGAGAGCGTCGCCTGCGTGACGTCGAACCCCTCGCCCTTGAGCAGCTCGCGCAGCCGCTCCTGGCTCGCCACCGTCTCGGAGCGGACGATCTTCAAGATGGCGGCGTGGCGCTGGGTTTTCATGGGGCCAGAATCTAGCCGTGAACCACGCGTCCGGCGACGACGGTCAGGAGGGCGGTGGAAGATGGTGGAGGTTGGTGGAGGTTGGTGGAGGAAAAAACGGCGAGATCGGCTTCTTTGCCGACTTCGAGAGAACCAATCTCGTCTTCGAGCCCCAGCGCTCGCGCGCCCTCGAGCGTCAGCATGCGCAACGCTTCCTCGCCATCGAGGCCCGCGGCGCGGGCTTCCGCTCGGAGATCGGCGTCCCCGACGCTCACGACCGAATCCGTGCCGAGCCCGACGCGGACACCGGCCCGACGAAATGCGGCGAGCGGGGCCGTGCCGTGTCCATGCGCCCGGTTGGACCGCGGGCAGTGAGCCACCGTCCCGCCCGAGTCCCGGAGAATCGCGATGTCTCGTTCATCTACCTGAACACAGTGGATGAACAGCCACCCCGTTGCACGTTGCAAGACGCCAAGTCGCAAGAAATACTCGACCGGTGTGCAGTGGTGGGCATGTACTGCAATGCCCCGCGCGCGTAGCGCTTCGGCAAAGGGGCCCGTGCCTTCACGGACGAGCTCAGTCTCCTCGCGCGATTCCGCGAGATGGACCGCGACCGGCAGTCCTTCACGCAGCGCGTAGTCGGTCACGGCGCGGTAGAGGGCATCGCTCACGGTGTACGGCGCGTGGGGGGAAACACCGAGGCGCACGTGGCGAGAGGCCAGCGGCCCGAGTCGGCCCACCGCCTGCCTCAACTCAGCGAGGCTCTCACCGCACTTCGCGGGATCGGGCCCGAACACCTCCTGATAGTAGATCCCCCGTCCGCCCAGTCGGGCGAGCGTCTCGAGCGGCGCGCCGGTACTCCCCGTGTCCGCGACGCACGTGACCCCGGCGGCCCATGCGTCACGCACACCCTGCTCGGCGGAGCGCGAGAATTCTTCCGGAGTGGTGGCGTCCTTCATCGCGCGGATCTCGCGAATCCACCGGGCAAAGGCTGTCTCGCGATTCCTCCCGGCGAGGTGGGTGAGCTCGAGGTGTGTGTGACAGTTGACGAGTCCCGGGACCAGGATCCCATCCGGGAATTCGAGCTGGCGGTCTCCCGCGGGCGCGGGCACGGTTGCCGCGGGACCCACCGCCGCGATCTTCCCGCGCTCGTCAACGAGAACGGCGCCGTCTGCGATGGGCGGCGCCGTGACTGGGTGCACTGAGCCTGCACTGATGCGCGACATCGGGGGCTCGGGGCTCGGGACTCGGGACTCGGAGGCTAACGGGAGCACTCCCGAGCCCCGAACCCCGAGCCCCTAAGGAGAAACCCCGATGCCGCCGAACGGCGTGTGCACCGGACACGCCTGGGTCGGCTCCGTGCCCGGATAGAACCAGTCCCAGTGGCGGACGTCCTGGGGACAGAACGGCGTGGCGACGTACCCGTTCGACCAGTCCACCTCGCGTGTAATCAACGAGTCGGGCCGGACCCAGTCGGGGGGCGCGGGGCGACGATCGTATACATCGCGCATGAACGCCGTCCACGCCGGCGCCACGATACGGCCGCCCCCGGCGTTGTGCTCGAGAATGCGCTGCTGCAGGTCGTAGCCCATCCAGATGCCCGCCACGAGCTCCGGTGTGTAGCCGATGAACCAGGCGTCGGTGTAGTCGTCCGTGGTGCCCGTCTTCCCCGCGGCCGGGAGCGTGAAGCCCGCCTTCCACACCGCGCTGAACGCGGTGCCGCGGCGGATCACGTCCTTCATCATGTCGACCATCAACCAGGTGTGCTCGGGGTCCATCACGGGCTCGCGGCGGATCGTCGGCTGCCACAGGATGTTTCCCTGCCGGTCTTCGACCCGCAGGATGCCGACCGGCTCCGCGCGCGTGCCGAGCGTGGCGAATGCGGTGTAGGCGGCGATGATCTCGATCGGCCTCACGCCTTTCGCGCCGATGTGGATCGACGGGTACGCCGGCAGCGGCGTGGTGATGCCGTAGCGACGCGCTTCGCCGATCACCGTCTCCTGGCCCAGCGACATGCCGAGCTTGATGGTCGCGAGGTTGCGGGAGAGATACAGCGCTTCCCGCATCGGGATCATGCCGAGCGTCGTATCGTCGTCGTCCTTGGGCTGCCAGAGCGTCGAGTCGAGCTGAATGACGGGTGGATTGAGCGGCGAATCATCGACGATCTCCGTGACGGGATGGCCCGCGCGCACCGCTGCGGAATACACGAACGGTTTGAAGGTCGACCCGGGTTGCCGGATCGCCTGGGTAGCGCGGTTGTACTTCGAGTCATCGAAGTCGCGCCCGCCGATCATGGCGCGGATGTAGCCCGTGTTCGCCTCGAGGGCCACGAGCGCGCCCTGGAGATACGGCGTGAACGGCCCGTGGTCCTCGCCCGAGGCCTTGGACGACTCGAGGTACTCGCGATACGTCATGCGGCCGGGGAACTTGCCGTTCGAATACACGCCGGCCTCGATGGCGTCGAGCTGGGACTGTAACGCGCGCTCGGCGGCTTCCTGCATGTCGAGGTCCAGTGTCGTGTAGATGCGCAGCCCGCCTTCGTAGAGATCCCGCCCGAAGCGCGCGTCGAGCTGCACGCGCAGCCACTCGACGAAATACGGCGCCACGTCGCCGTAGTTGGTGCGCGTGGACGTGAGCACCAGAGGGTAGGAGCTCCAGAGCTCGGCCTCCTCGGGCGAGAGGAACCCCTGATCGCGCATCAGGCCGAGTACCACGTTGCGTCGCCGTACGGCGCGCTCGGGGTGGGTGCGCGGGTTGTAGAACGCCGGCAGCTTGGGAAGCGCGGCGAGCGTCGCCGCTTCGGCGACGTTCAACTGCCGCGCGTGCTTTCCGAAGTAGATCTGCGCGGCCGCCTCGACACCATGAGCCCCCGCCCCGAGGTTGATCTGGTTGAGATAGAGCTGGAGGATCGTGTCCTTGGGAAAGTTGTGCTCAATCTCGACGGCCACCCGTGCTTCCTTGAGCTTGCGCGTGAGCGTCTTCTCGCGGCTGATCTCCTCGGGAAAGATGTTCCGGGCCAGCTGCATCGTGATGGTCGAAAACCCCTGCGCGAAGCTCATCGTCACGAGGTCGTTCTTGATGGCGCCGAGGATGCGCCAGTAGTCGATCCCGTGGTGGTCGTAGAAGCGCTTGTCTTCGGTGGCAATGAACGCCTGGCGTACCGCGATCGGGATGTCCGTCAGGGGAAGCACGGTGCGGCGCTCGGCACCGAGCTCGCTGATCAGGCGGCCGTCGGCGGCGAAGACCTTCGACGTCTGCACCTGATGGTTCGGGTTCGCGACCAGCCGCGAGATACTGGGGCAGTGCTCGCCCGCGCACACGCGCGTCCAGGATCCATAGGCGAGCCCGAAACCGTACGCGCAGGCGAGCGCCGCGATCGCGATGACACGACCGCGGATCTTCGGGTTTTGCCACCAGGTGACGGGCCGGGAAAGAGGGACCGGCGCTGGGATGGACACCATCGCGTTACAACCTAGTCAGGCCGCCCGCGGCTTGCCAGCCGTTGTGCCGTCCCATACGATTCCGCGCCATGTCGAACCTCTTTGCCGAGCTCGAGTGGCGGGGTTTCGTCCACCACGCCACACAGGGAATCGGGGCGCACCTCGCCGACGGCCGCCGAACGGCGTACTGCGGGTTCGATCCGACCGCGCCCAGCCTGCAGCTCGGAAATCTCATGCCCATCATGCTGCTGCGGCATTTCCAGCTGGCCGGCCACAAGCCGATCGTGCTCATGGGCGGTGGCACGGGTCTCATCGGCGACCCGAGCGGGAAGCGCAACGAACGCCCCCTGCTCTCGAAGGAGCAGATTCGGGAGAATCTCCAGCGCCAGCGCGACCAGATGGCGAAGCTCCTCGACTTCGACGGGCCGGCGCAGGCGCTCGTGCTCAACAACGCCGATTGGCTCGTGAAGCAGAGCCTGGTGGACTTCCTGCGCGACGTCGGGAAGCACTTCAGCGTCAACATCATGCTGCAAAAGGAGTCGGTGAAGGCCCGCCTCGACGCGGGCATTTCCTACACCGAATTCAGCTACATGTTGCTGCAGGCCTACGACTTCCTGCACCTGTTCCGCGACCGCGGCTGCACGATTCAAGTCGGGGGCAGCGACCAGTGGGGGAACATCACCGCGGGGATCGATCTCATCCGCCGTGTGGCAGGAGGCGAGGCACACGGGCTGGTCGCCCCGTTGGTGACGATGGCCTCCGGAGCGAAGTTTGGAAAAACGGAAGCGGGGGCGATCTACCTCGATCCGGCACTCACGTCGCCGTACAAGTTCTACCAGTTCTGGTACAACGTCGACGATCGCGACGTCGAGGCGTACCTCAAGCTGTTCACGCTCCTCCCCCGGCCCGATATCGAGGGGCAGATCAAGACGCACAAGAACGACCCGAGCCGCCGCGAGGCTCAAGCCAAGCTTGCTATCGAAGCGACGACGATGGTGCACGGAAAACAAGCGGCGTACAACGCCACGGCCGTGAACGCGATTCTGTTCAGTGACTTGGATCCGCGGCAAGTCGAGGCAAGCGCGTTGGACCTGCTCGCGCAGGAGATCCCCACCGCGCGTGTCCCCTCGAGCGACGGCCTTTCCCTGGTGGACGCGGTCGTACAGGCGGGCCTCGCAAAATCAAAGAGCGAGGCGCGCCGGGCCATCGAGCAAGGTGGGATTTACGTCAATCAACAACGGGTGAAGGACCCCGCCCGGAAAATCGCGCCCCCCGATTGGCTCACCGGGGGGAACCTGCTGCTGCGCAAGGGCAAGAAGGACTACGCGCTGCTTCGGGCGGGCCGTTAGCGGACCATGTTCATCGGTCACTACGCCGTCGCGATGGCCGCCAAGCCCATAGAGAGGGATACAACGTTACGCCTTTTTCGGTAACGCCTCATCTTGCTGCAACGCCTCACTCCAGCTGATCAAGCACATCCAGCACCCGTTCCATCTCTTCCACCGTGTTATAGCAGTGCGGCGCGAGACGGATGGCTCCTTCCCGCAGCGAGCACACGACGTGCGCCCGCTTCAACGCGTGGTACGCTTCGGCCGGGTGTTCGGGGGCCAGGCAGATGATCGCGGAGCGGTGCGCGTCCTCACGTGGTGAAGAGACCCGGACGCCGTTATCGTCGGCCCACTTGAGCACGGGCTCGTGCAGCGTGCGCGCGTATTGCGCGATGTCGTCCATGCCGAGCTCGCTCAGCATCCCCACCGAGGCGGTCATCCCGTAGAAGTCCTGGTACGGCAGGGTCACCATCTCGAAGCGGCGCGCATCCGATCGGAACGCGGGGTTGTACTCGGTGAGCCGAGAGAAGTCGTCCGTCCCCTCGAATGCCATCCAGCCGGTGACTGCCGGCTCGAGTCCCGAGATCAGCTCCTGGCGCACGTAGACGAACCCGGAGCCCCAGGGCGAGAGCAGCCACTTTTGCCCGCCGCAGGCCAGGATGTCCACGGGCGTGTCGCGGACGTCGAGCATGGAATTCCCGACCCCCTGAATGCCGTCCACCACCAGAAATGTCCCGTTGGCGCGGCACGCGGCGCCGAGGCGCGCGAGATCCGCACGATAGCCGTTCGAGAACTGCACGAAGGACACCGCGAGGACCCGAACGCGCGGGTCGCGCAGGCGCTCCACCAGGTAGTCTTCGTCGGGCCACCCTTCGGCGGCGCACGGCGCCAGCTCCACCTCGACGCCTCGCTTCTTGAGGAGCAGCCACGGATAGACGTTCGCCGGGAATTCGCGATCGGAGACGAGCACCACGTCCCTCGGCGTGAGCGGTAACGCACGAGCGGCCAGGTTGAGCCCGTGGCTGGTATTGGTCGCGAGGGCAATCTCGGCGGGCTCCGCGTTGAGCAGCGCGGCCACCGTGGCGCGCGCCGCCTGCAACCCGGCCTGCAGCTCGCGGTCGGGGAGCAGGTGCGGGGCGGTGCGTTTCGCGGTGAATTCGTCGAGCGCGCGGCGGGTGCGTTCAGGAATGGGGCCGATGGATGCGTTGTTCAGGTACACCGTATCCGCGGTCCACGGAAACTCCGCCGCCCGCAGCGCGCGAAACTGCTCGCGCAGCGCCCGCAGACGCGTGGGATGGTAGGCGATATCGGTCATGCGCGGACGTCGAGCGCGTCGCGGAGGCCATCGCCCACGAGGTTCACGCCCAGCACCGCGAGGCCGATGGCGAGCCCCGGAAACAGGGAAACCCAGGGGGCCACGCGCAGCAGATCACGGCCCTCGGCGATCATGGCGCCCCACGACGGCGTCGGTGGTTGCGCGCCCAAGCCCACGAACGAGAGCGCCGCTTCGGCCATGATGGCACCGCCCACGCCGAGGGTCGCGGCGACGATCACGGGCCCGAGGACGTTCGGGAGCACGTGGCGCGCCACGAGCCGCACATCGGAGGCGCCGAGCGCTCGTGCCGCCTGCACGTAGTCGAGTCCCCGCGTCACGAGCACCTGCCCACGGACGAGGCGCGCCATCCCCGCCCAGCCGACCGCGCCGATCACCACGCAGACCACCGGCAGCGAAGGCCGGACTGCCGCCGCGACGGCGATGAGCAGGAGGAGAGACGGGAAGGCGAGCGTGACGTCGGCGGCGCGCATGACGACGGCGTCGACCCAGCGACCGCGGAAACCCGCCCACAGGCCGAGGAAGAGGCCGGTCGCGAGAGAGATCGCCTGGCTCGTCAGCCCGATCGCGAGGGACAACCGCGCGCCGAAGAGGACGCGGCTCAAGACGTCGCGTCCCTGCGCGTCGGTGCCGAGCGGGAACGCGGTGGACGGCGCGCGCAGCGCGACGGCGAGCTCGCCGTGATACGGATCACCCGGCGCGAGCCACGGTGCCGAGGCCGCCGCGAGCGCCAACGCGGCCACCACCGCGAGACCGGCGAGCGTCCAGCGACTGCGCGCAACACGACGGCCAAAGAGTAGCGCGGGCATAGGGATCACGACTACGTTACTCGCAGGCTCACCTTCCGGGCAAGCGGCGAATCACGTGGACACCCAGACGCGATTCACACTCGTGTTGGGCGGCGGCGGTATGAAGGGCCTCGCCCACGTCGGCGTGCTGCAGGCGCTCACCGAGCGCGGGCTCGTACCGGCGCAGATCGTCGGCACGAGCGTGGGCGCGCTGGTGGGCGCCGCGTGGTCCGCCGGTCGGAGCATCGCCGAGCTGCGGGACATCGCCGTGGCGCTGCGGCGCAAGGACATCTTCGCCGTGGCGCACGCCGATATGGCGTTCAAGCGCATGCGCTCCCCCGCTCTCTTCCGGCGTGAGCCGCTGGACCTGCTGATTCACAAGCTGGTGGGCGACCGGACGTTCCAGGACCTGCGCCACCCCCTGGTCGTGAACACGGTCGACGTCAACTCCGGGATGCAGGTCTTTTGGGGCCTGGACGGGCTCGACGAGGTGCCCGTGCGCGACGCGGTGTTCGCGTCCTGCGCCCTGCCGGGCTATCTGCCGCCCCGTGAGATCCGCGGCCGGTTCTACGTGGATGGCGCGACCGTCGACAACCTCCCGGTGGGAACGGCGCGGATCCTCGGCGCCGATATGATCCTCGCGGTGGACGTCTCCGCCTCGAACGCATTCCGCGCCGACACGCAAGAAGAAGGATTCGCCGCCGTGTTCGCGCGCGCCACCGAGATCGCGATGCAGGCGCTGCTGGAGCTGCGGCTGCGTGAGTGGACCACCCCGCCCATCTACTACGTTCACCCGCGCGTCGAGCACATCCCGTTCGACTCGTTCGATCATCTCCGCGAGGTGGTGGAAGAGGGCTACCGCTCGACGGCGGCAGCGCTGGACCGGCCGGAGGAATGGCCCGCATTGGGCGACGGCGGCGTGTATCCGCGCCGGCCTGTCAGCGTGCGCGTGCAGCGCGAACGCTGCATCGGCTGCGGCGCGTGCCTCGTGCAGGCGCCGCCGGGTATGTTCGTGCTGGACGCAGAAGGGAAAGCGGTTGTCACCCGCCCCGATCAGGAATGGTCCCCGATCGACGGTGGGTTCATCCGTCACTGCCCCACATACGCCATCAGCGCCCGCCCCGTGGCCGCGCCGAGGGCGGCGGGCGCCGCGGGCTAACCGAGAAAGGGAGCGACGCCGGCGGCGAACCGCTCGACGGCCGCCTCGATCGACAGGCTTTCCAAGACTTCCGGCGACGGAGGGCGTCCGTCCTCCCGCGCCGTGGCAATCGCCTTCGCCAGGGCCTCGTCATCGTCGAGCGTGAAATAGTACGGGCTCTCGCCGAGAAATTCCCGATGCGGCGGGATGTCGGAGACCACCACCGGCGTGGCACAGGCGATCGCCTCCATCGGAGTCAGCCCGAACCCTTCGAACCGGCTGGGGCAGACCACCACCTCGGCGCTGCGGTAGGCGGTGACCATTTCCGCCTCCGAGAGCGCGGACTCGATCGTGCAAGGAACGCGGAGCTCGCGAGCGAGCCGGGCGAGCCCATCGCGCTCCGGACCGTCTCCCACGATGCGTACGGCGAGGGCCGGCTCGAACCGGGCGGCGGCGCGAATGACCGCCGCATGGTTCTTCGGCCGGGTGAGCCGCGACACGCTGAGCAGCCCGGTGCGCGCCGCGGGAGCGGGCGTGAACCGGTCCGAGTCGAAGCAGAACGGCACCTGGCGACATTCGACACCGAACCGCGATCGCACGTCCCTGGCCGTCGCCGCGCTCGGTACCCACACCGCGGCGGCGTGCGCCGCGACGTAGCGGAGGCGGCTATAGAACCCGCGCCGCGCCGCATAGCGCCGCCCCAGGCGGGGCAGCCAGACGTACCGGCCCGCCACGAGCCATACCCAATCGTAGCGGCCGCGCCCGAGCCACCAGGGCGGCAGATCCCATACATAGTGAATGAGCGGGCAAGCGTGCCGGGCGGCGTAGCGGTACGCGTTTGCGGCCACCTGCGCGTCCATCGCGATGGCGAGGCGCGCCGGCCGATCGCCGTCGAGCGCAATCGAGAGTCCGCGGAGGCGCAGGGCGGGAACCACGAGCGTGCAAAACCGGTTCGGCGCGAACCAGCGGACGTCGTCCATCTCGTGATGGGAGGACGGTGGTGCTACCCGACCACTTCCGACTCGATGGCCCGCAGGTCCCGGACGACGCGGTCCCAATTGAAGTAGGTCTCGACCGCGCGCCGTCCGTTCCGTCCGAGCTTGGCCGCGAGCTCGCGGTCGGCCAGCACCCGACACACGGTGTTCGCGAGCGCCGCCGGGTCCTCGGCGGGCACCAGAAAGCCGGTCTCGCCTTCGCGCACGGCGTCCGGGATTCCGCCGGAGGCGCTCGCCACGACCGGGAGCCCGCAAGCCGACGCTTCGACGAGCGAGATGCCGAATCCCTCGACATCGATCTGCCCACCCCGGCGCGAAGCGCCCACATACACCGATCCCACGTTGTACAGCGCCGGCAGGTCGCGGTCGGGGATCGCGCCGACGAACCGCACGCGATCCGAGACGCCGAGCTTGTGGGAGAGCTTCTCGAGACGAGACCGGTCCGGTCCCCGTCCGGCAATGACGTAGCCGACGTCGGGCTGCTGCGCGACGATGGCGGGCAGCGCCTGAATCACGGTATCGAACCCCTTGTAGTCCTCGATTCGCGCGACCGTGACCAGCCAGCGCCTCGCGCCGTTCGGGATCTCGGCCCGCTCGCGCAGCGCCGCCGTCTCAACACCCGGCCGGAACCGATCCGGATCGGTGCCCAGGTGAACCACCCGCAGCCGTTGGCCCTGTCCGTCGAGGCCGAGCTCGCCCAGCACCGTGAGCGCCAGGTCACGGGTCCACGCACTGTTCGCCATGAGCACTGCCGCGCCGCCGAAGATCACCCGCGCCGTCCGCCGCTTGAACGCGGACTGGCGGATCTTGTGCTGCTCGCTCAACAGATCGCCGCCGTGGAAGTAGATGCCGTACGGAACGCGGCAGCGCTCGAATACCCACCGGGCGGGATACCCCGCGGGCTTGATGTTACCGCAGTGCACGTAACGTATGCGGTGCTGACGGGCGAGACTCGCGGCGCGGCGGGCCCAGAGGAGCAGACCGGGAAGACTCTTCGTGCGACGGGCGCTGATCGGCAGGCGATCGATCACGGCATCGAGGGGGCCGTCCGCCTCCGGCGCGTCCGGGTCCGCTGGGGTCGAGACGATCAACTCGCCGCGGGGGAATCGACGCGCCAGCTCGCTGTGCATCCGGGCGATCCCCCCGCCCATAGGAGGGAAGTCCTGAGCCAACAGCATGGTCGTCATCACGAGGTCCCCGATCCGCTTCCGCACGAGGATGCGGAATGGTAACGGGAAGCGTCCTCCCGGAGCAATCCGCGATCAGGAAGCCCGGAACTCTCGGTCGATCCGCAGCAAGTCGGCCGCGACCCGGTCCCAATTGTAGTAGGTCTCGACCGCGCGCCGGCCCGCGGCGCCCATCCGCCGGCGGAGCTCGTCATCGGCGAGGAGCCAGGTGATCCCGCCAGCCAGGGCAGCGGGATCGTCGGGGTCCACCAGGATCCCCGTCTCCCCTTCACGCACGGCGTCCGGCACCCCACCGGAGCGGCCGCCCACGACGGCGAGCCCGCACGCCGACGCTTCCACGACGGCGATGCCGAACCCCTCGGCGAGCAGGTCCACGCGCCGCGACGCGCCGACGTACAGGTCTGCGGCATTGTAGAGCGCGGGCAGTTCCTCGTCCGGGACGAAGCCGAGAAACCGCACCGCTTCGCCAAGCCCGAGCTGCGCCACCAGACGTTCGAACCGCGGCAGCGCGGGGCCGATGCCCGCCACGGCGTAGCGAGCATCAGGGTACGCCGCCCGCACGGCAGGGAGCGCCTGGATCACCGTGTCGATGCCTTTATGCCAGTCGAGGCGGGACACCGTCAGCAACAACGGGCCGCCGTCGAGCCGGTACTTGTTCCGAACCGGGCCCGGATCGAGGCCGGGGCGGAAGTGCGAGGGGTTCGCACCGAGCGGCACCACCCGGACGTCGACGGCGGGGCGATCGAGCGCACCCAGCACCGCGCGGGCGAGCTCACCGGTCCAGCGGCTGTTGGCCACGACCACGGCGGCTCCACCAAGCAGCTCCCGCGCCGTCCAACGCTTGAAGCGCGAGCGAGCCACCTTGGCCTGGAGCAACAGCAGCTCCGTGCCGTGGACGATGACGCCGTAGGGCACGCCACACCGCGCCGAGAGCCAGCGCGCCGGATAGCCCGCAGGCTTCAGCTCTGCGCACCACGCGAAGCCGGGACGCCAACGCCGGGTGAGCGCCTGCGCGCGGGTGGTCCAGCGCACCAGTCCTCCGATCGTGCGCAGCCGCGTCGCGCGGATCGGCACATGGTCGATCGGTTGGGGGAAACGGGCATCGCTCGCCTCGCTCCCCGGATGTCGGCCGGTGGAGACCGGCAGCGAGCCCGCGGGATAGCGCAACGCCAGCTCGCCCATCCAGCGCGCGATCCCGCCGCCCTGCGGCGGGAAGTTGAAGGCCAGGAGGAGCGTGACGGCCACGAATCCTAACCGGAAGCGGTCGGGAGGAGCGCTCGGCGGCGCGCGAGGGCCTCCCGGTACACCGCCTCCGTGCGCGCCGCCGTGTGCTCCATCGTGTACATCCGCCGCACGAGCGTCTGGCCCGCTCGCGCGATGCGGCGCGCGAGCGCCTCGTCTCCCAGCACCCGATCGAGCGCGGCCGCCCAGGCCGCCGGGTCGAGCGACGCAACGAGCAACCCGGTCTCTCCGGAGCTGATGAGTTCCGGGTTGCCGCCGGCGTCGGACGCCATGACCGGGAGACCCAGCGCCATCGCTTCGAGCAGCGCCTGCGAAAGACCCTCGATGCGAGACGGAAGCGCGGCGACACGGGCGATGTGATAAAACGCCAGCGAGCGCTCGGTAGGGGGGACGAACACCACCCGGTGGCGTGGCGGCACGGTCCGCGCCAGCCCGGCGAGCCGCCCGTTCGCCTCGATCCCGACGAACGCCAATACGATGGGACGCTGCAATTGCGCCAGTGCGCCCAGCAGCACGTGCTGGTCCTTCAGCCGGGCGACCACCACCACGACGGGGCGGCCGGCGGTGTCACCGAGCGTAGTCCGCGCCTCCTGCAGTGCGGCCGCCGGGACCGCCGCGTCGACGCGCTCGAGCGCGATCCCGTTGGGAACGACCGAGAGTCGCGCTCCGGGGTGCCATCGGCGCCGCAGCGCGCGCGCGACCGCACCGCTCACCGCGATCGTGCGCTCCGCGGTGAGTCCCACCGCCAGGAGCTCGACCGGCGATGTCAGGGGCATGGTGCGGCGCGTGACCACGAACGCCTGTGGCAGCCGCCCACGCCACCGCAACCACGTGAGCGCCCGACGATCACGCGTGTCGTGCGAATTGATTACGTCCACCCGCTCGCGCGCGATCACCTCGGCGAGCGAGCTGCAAAGTCGCCCCAGCGGGGCGAATTCCAGTGGTACCACCGGCAGCCCGGCCTCCCGCCCGAGGCGAGCGAGCCATACGCCCTCTCGGCAGCCTACCAGGACGCGGTGTCCGCGGCGCGCGAGCTCCCGGCTCAGGCTGAAGATCGATTGAGTGGACCCAGCCAGTGTGCCGTGGTGCGTGAGCTGCAGGATGGTGAGCGGCCGGTCCGGCATGGCCCGAAGCTAGTGACTCGATGCCCCCCTTTCCATGGCGCCGGTCGATCCGGGGTGCGCTCGAGCCAGTTATCTTGTTGGGCGCATGCACGTCGTCGTCGCCTCCCATCAGCCGTTGCCGGCGAAGGGTTACGGCGGCCCGCAGCGCGTGGTCGCGGCGCTCGTCCACGGTCTCGCGGCGCTGGGGCATCGCGTCACTCTCCTCGCGCCGCCCGGCACCCGCGTTCCGGCGACGAAACTGGTGGAGGTTCCGCCGCGCAAATTCGGTGACGCGGCCGGCCTCGCGCCGTATGTCCCCGGCGACGCCGACATCGTGCACGCTCACTTCCCGCTGCAACGCGGCCCCACGGCGATTCCATTCGTTCAGACGATCCACCGCAACCTGAAGCCCGGCTCGCAACCCTATCCCAACGCCATATTCCTCTCGCGCGATCATGCGCGCCGCCACGGAAGCGAGACGTTCGTTTACAACGGCCTGAACCCGACGGAGTACGTGTTCCGCCGGTTCCCCAAGCGCAGCACGCAGTACGACCTGTTCCTGGGGAAGCTGCACAGTGCGAAGGGCTATCATTGGGCGGTCGAGGCCGCGAAGCACACCGGCCACCGCCTGATCGTCGCGGGTGGCTGGCGACCCAGCTTCACCGGGTCGATCAAGTACGTGGGCGAGGTGGACGGCGCGACGAAGGCCGCGCTACTGGCGCGCGCCCGGTGCCTCTGGAATCCCGCGGAGTGGGACGAGCCGTTCGGCCTGGTGACCATCGAGGCGCTGCTGTCGGGCACGCCGGTGCTCGGCACCCGGCGGGGCGCGCTTCCGGAGCTGATCACGCCCGACGTGGGCGCACTGTGCGACACCATGGACGAGATGATCGCGGCGGCCGCGACCATCCATACGCGCGACCCCGCCGCGTGCCGTGCCCGCGCCGAACGGGACTTCACCCACCTCGTGATGGCCGACGCCTACCTGCGGATGTACCGGGCGCTGCTCGAGTCCGGCGCGCTGCCGCCGGGCCGATCTATCGGAGCGTGACGGTCAGGAGCTCCTCCAAGCGGTGCCGCCAGGTGTGCTCTCGCAGGGCGCGCTCGCGCGCCGCGGCAGCCAGACCGCGGCGCCACGGCTCGTCCGCGAGGAGCGCGCGGGCCCGCTCCTTCAGCTCCGCCACGTTGTGGTACAGGAGGATCTCTCGGTCCGGCGCGAAGTGGCGTGCGATGTCGGCTTTCGCGTCCGAGAGCTGCGGCGTTCCCACCGCGGCGAGCTCGAACACGCGCATGTTGGCGCCGGTGCCGTAGCGCGCCGGGTCGCCCCGCTCGCCAAACTGTTGGTGCATGTTCAGGCCGACGACCGCGCTCGAGAGCACGCGCACGAAGTCCTCACCGTACACCGGGCCGCGTGGCCAGCCCGGACCCCAGATCGTCAGGCCCAAGTCGCCGAGCCCGCTGAGCGCCTCCTCGCGCGCCGGGTCTCGCGATCCGACGAACGCCAGCGCCGTCGCCCACCGGGGACTCGCGGGCAGGGGTCGGAGGTACTCCGGGTCACACCCGAAGGCCAGGTAGTGGGCTCGGGCACCGGCGGCACGGTGGCGTTCGAGACTCGAGCTGTCGTGGGTGAAAAAGCAGTCGTACGCCGGCCCGAGTCGGAGCGACGTCTCCAGCAGGTGGGGGTCGTCAGGAAACCAGTTGGCCCAGCGGGCGCGGAAACAGGCCTTGATATCGCGCACGTCCTGCGGCGCGAGGCGGGTGACCTTGAAGACCAACACAACGTCGACCGGCGCGCGGCGCAGTCGCGCGGCGAGCCGGCCGGCGAGGGGGCGGCGCAGGATCCGGTTCACGCCGCGCCACCGCTCCTCGCAGCGTTGCACTTCGCATCCGAGGGACTTCAACGCGGAAGCGAGCGACAGCGCGCTGCGGTGGTAGCGGCGGTTGAACGCCGCCACGAGGAGGACGCGCAACCCCGTGAAGGGACGCGGCGTCATACCTCGACATAATTACGGTACTCGAACAGGCGGGCTCCGGTGAGCCGTTCGACCCAATCGGACACGTAGAGCCGCAGGTGCGCGAGCCGGAGGCGCGGCGGCCCTACGGTGCGGCCGGCCGACGCCGGTCGACGCGACGCAATCCACTGTTGCACGACGTCCGGATGCGAGCCGGTGTACGGCCGGAGCAGCGGAGTCCAGTAGAGCGTCTCCTCCTCCGCCCACGCCGCGATGCGATCGAGCTGCTCCGGGAAGACCTCCTGTGAGGCCACGAGCTTCTGACGCCTGGACTGCGGCGGGCGCGCCCACCCGTAGTGGAACATGCGCGCCCCGGTCGGGCGCGCCCGCACCCGCCGCAGCGCCGGACCCACGCGAAAGCCCTGGGCGTCCTGGTACGACCGGATATCCCGACCGAGCCGCACGGCGCGCACTTCGCGGCGATACCAGTGCCGATCCGTCGCGACGGTGTCGAAGTCGCCGTAGAAATGAAGGTAGTCGACGAGCAGGCCCTCGATCCGCGGATCGGGATCCCATTCCTCCATTTTCTGGCGAAGCACCTTCGCCCCCGACTCGTGCAACACTTCGTCCGCCTGGATGTAAAGGCCCCAGCTACCGCGGCAGGCGGCCAGGGCACGGTTCGTCTCGAAGGCCAGGACACCGCTGCCACGGGAGAAATCCCACTCACTCTCCAGGATCCGCACGCGAGGGTCTCCGACTCCCGCCACGAGGTCGCGCGTATCGTCGTCCGACCGGCCGACGTTGACGACCACCTCGTCGCACACGTCGAGGATCGACCGGATCGCCGGGACGATCGGATAGTCGAGCCGGACCGCGTTCCGCACGATGGTGAAGCCGGAGATCATGTCAGGTGCGGAATTGCATGTCGTACAGGCGTCGGTAGAGCCCGCCCGAGGCATAGAGCGTGCTGTGCGTACCTCGCTCGACGATCCGCCCTTCCGCCACGACCAGGATCAGGCTGGCGTGCTGAACCGTGGCGAGTCGGTGCGCGATCACGAACGTCGTGCGATGCGCCATGAGCCGATCCATCGCCTCCTGCACCAGGCGCTCGGACTCCATGTCGAGGGCGCTCGTCGCCTCATCGAGGATCAGGATGGGCGGATCTCGCAACAGCGCTCGCGCGATGGCGATGCGCTGGCGCTCGCCACCGGAGAGCCGGGTGCCCCGCTCGCCGAGCAAGGTGTCGTAGCGGTGCGGCAGCTGGGAGATGAAATCGTGCGCGTTGGCGACCCCCGCGGCCGCCTCGACCTGCGCCAGCGTGAAATCGCCGCGCCCGTACGCGATGTTGGCGAGCACCGTGTCGTTCAGGAGGATCGTCTCCTGCGAGACGATGCCCATCAGGCCGCGCAGGCTCGCGCGCTGAAATCGGGAGATCGGGACGCCGTCGATCAGGATCGCTCCGGCCGTCGGCTCGTAAAAGCGGGGCAAGAGGTCGAGCAGGGTGGTCTTGCCCGCCCCGGACGGGCCGACGATCGCGACTACCTGGCCGCGACACGCGTCGAAGCTCACCTCCTGGAGCACCGGTGGCCCACCGTCGTACGAGAACGAGACGCCACGGTACTCGATGCGGTCACGGAACGTCGCCGGGAGCGCGCCCGGGGTGTCACCTTCGTCGGGCGGCAAGTCCAGCACCTCGAACACACGGTCGGCCGCCGCCACCGCTCCCGCCATGATCGTGGGGTACTGCGCCACCGCCTTCACCGGGGACATAAGCCGCAGCGCCACCACGATGAAGGCAATGAACACCTCGGGCCGGAGCTGGCTGATCCCGAACAGGAGCAGCAGCACCAGCACGACGCCCGCGAAGATCTCGCTGATCGGGCTGGTCAAGGTCGAGGCGGCCTGCGTACCGAACACCCGTGTGCGGTAGAGGTCTGCCAGACGGCGAAACCGGGCGACCTCGAACTCTTCCGCGACATAGGCCCGCACCAGCTTCACCGACGCCACCATTTCGCTCACGAGGCTCGTCAGCTCGCCGCGGTCGTCCGCCTGGGCGCGGGAGCGGCGCCGCACGCGCGCCACCACCGGCCGGATGATCACGACGAGCACGGGCGCGAGCACCAACGCGACGAGGGTGAGACGCCATGACAAGCCGAGCAGGATCGCGAGGTAAACCACGATGAGGCTGACGTTGCGCAGAAACGAGGCGAGCGCGGCCGTCACGGCGGTCTTCACCTGGTCGGTGTCGAACACGACGCGGGCGAGCAGCTGACCCCCCCGCGTGCGCTGGAAGAAGCCGAGGGGAAGCGTCTGCAGGTGACGGAACAGGCGAACCCGCAGGTCGCGCACCACGCCCTCTTCGATCGCCACGCTGCTCATCGCGGCGGCGTACAGCGCGGCGTTCTTCACCACCAGGGTGACGAGGAGGATGATGGCGACGCTCCCGACCGCTCCGACCGTGTTGCCCGCGGCGAAGAACGGACCCAGGACTTTCCCGAGCACCGTTTCCACGACCGAGCCGCCCGTCGCCGGCAGGGCCTGCAGGCCGAAGAGCGTCCGGAGGACGGGGATCAGCAACACGAACGTCGCGCCATCCAGGACGGAGGCGACGACTGTGGTGACCATATTGACGGCGAACAGCAGCGAGTACGGGCGCAGCAGGCCGAGAATGCGGGCGCTGCGGCCCATGCTAGCGACCGCCCCCGCTCGACCCGGTGCGCCCCCGTGGCGTGAGCAGCGCCACCGGAAGGATCATCTCCTCCGGCGTGACGCCGCCGTGCAGGAACGAGCCCCGATAGCGCGCCTGGTATTCGCGCAGCTTGGTGGGATACACGAAGAACCGGTCCGACGTGGCCAGCAGCAGGCGCACCCCCAGGCCCATACCTGGCAGGCCGAAGCTCTTCAGGTCTTCCACCTGGATCGCCGCCTGCGCGTCTTCACTCTTCAAGTCCTCGCCGAACTTGTAGCGCAGGTTGGCCGTGGCGTCCCGCTTGGCGTACACGGTCGCCGGGGTCTCGCAATGGATCGAGCCGTGATCGGTGGTGAGCAATACGGTCACCCCTCGGCGCTCGGCCTCCCGCAACGCGGCGAGCACCGGCGAGCGCTCGAACCACGTGCGCGTGAGACTCCGCAGCGCCGCCTCGTCCCGCGCCACCTCATAGAGGATGGCGCTCTCCGATCGACCGTGCGTGAGCTGGTCCACAAAGTTGAACACGAGCGCCGTGACACCGTCCTGGGCGAGGTGGGCAGGAAGCCGGCGGAGCAAGTCGCCCTCACCCGAGCTGAACACCTTTTCGTACCGTACCGGCACGGGGCGGTGCATGAGCTCCTGGATCTGCTCCGTCAGGAGCTCCGCTTCGTGCGCGTTGAGGCTCTCCTCGTCGGACGCCTGACCCCACCAGGCGGGATGGCGGGCCGCGATCTCCATGGGAAACAGTCCCGAGAAGATCGCGTTGCGCGCGAAGGGAGTGGCCGTCGGCAGGATGCCGTAGTAGTGGGACTCCTCGACGTCGAAGAGCGGGGTCACGAGCTCGCGCAGGACCTCCCACTGGTCGAGGCGCAGGCAATCGATCACGACGAACAGGACGCGCCCGGTCGATTGCAACACCGGTACGAGAAATTCGGCGCCCACGTCCACCGAGAGCGGGGGCCGATCTCCTTCGGGGGCCGCGAGCCAGCGTGGGTACTGACGGGCGACATATTCGGCGAAATCCTTGCGCAAGGAGCGCTGGAGCGTGCGGAGGGCGTCCGACAGGCCTGGCTCATTCGAGGCCGCCAGGCGGACGTCCCAGCGCGCCAGCTCCACCACGAACTCGATCCATTCGCGCCACGCGAGCGTCGCGCCCCGACGTCCCTCGAGCTCACGGAACCGCGTGACGAAATCGCGCGCCAGGCGCTGCTGTCGAATCCGATCGCCTTCGAGCAGCCGGGTGATCACCGAGAGGATCTGGCGCGGCTGGACCGGCTTCACGAGGTAGTCGTCCACCTCGATGCCGATCGCTTCCCGCAGCGTTCCTTCGTCCTCGCTCTGCGTGACCATAACCACCGGCATCGCGGGATCGATGGTCCGGATCTCGCTGAGCAGCTCGAGCCCGCGCCGCCCGGGCATCTGCTCGTCCAAGAGCACGATGCTGTAGGCCTGGCGGCGCAACAGCGCGAGCGCATCGTCCCCGTGGGACGCGGCCGCCACCGTGAATCCCTGGTCTTCGAGGAAGCGCCGGTGCGCGGCGAGCCCATCGACTTCGTCGTCTACCCAGAGAATGGTCTTCGGCCGCGGCATACGCCAAAAGCTAATGGCGACTGGCGAACCCGGGCAACGAGCGCCTAATTTCGCGTGTGCTGTGTGTCCTCTTGGTGCGCTTCAGCTCCATCGGCGACATCCTCCTCACCACGCCGCTCGTGCGCGCGCTCGCCCGGCGCCACCCCGAGGCGCGGCTCGTGTACGTCACGAAGCGCACGATGGCGCCCCTGGTCGCCGACAACCCGCATCTCGCCGAGGTGGTGACGCTCGAGCCGGACGAGCCGATCCGGCACCTCGCGCGACGGCTGCGGACGTTCACGCCGACGCACGGGCTGGACCTGCACGGCAGCATCCGCAGCGCGGGCCTCCGGTTGCTCGTGCGGTGCCACTGGTCCGGCTATCGCAAACGGAAGTTCGCGCGCGCGCTCCTCATCGCGACCAAGGTCGACGCCTACCGGCGGCGCACCTCCGTGGCCGAACGATACTTCGAGGCGGCGCGACGACTCGACGCGCAGCCCGACGGTGGTCCGCCCGAATTCTGCCTCGGCCCTGGGGCCCGCGATCGCGCCGCGCAGTGGCTCGCGGCGCGAGGTGTGGCGGACGTCCCGATCGCGGCCCTCGCCCCGGGCGCAGCGCATGCCACCAAGCGCTGGCCGATCGCGCACTGGAGCGCGCTCGCCGAGCGACTCCGTGTCGCGGGGTACAGCCCAGTCGTGGTGGGCGGGCCCGACGACCGCGGGCTGGCGCAACAGCTCGCGGCGGCGGGGGCCGCGGTGAGCGCCGCCGGTGAGTGCTCACTCCAGGAAACCGGGGGGCTGCTCGCGCGCGCGCGCGTGGTCGTGTCGGGCGACACCGGCGTGATGCACATGGCCACCGGCGTCGGGACGCCGGTCGTCGCCCTGTTCGGGCCTACGGTCTCGCAATTCGGTTTCCTGCCGTATCGCGCCCGCTCCCTGGTCCTAGAGCGGACACTCGACTGTCGCCCCTGCTCGGCGACCGGGACGGCGAGCTGTCCCCTCGGGCACCACCGCTGCCTGGCGGATATCACACCGGCAGATGTGGTCGCCGCTGTAGAGCGCCTCGTCGCGTGATCCGCTCCACCACGCCTGCAGAGGAACGGTTGATCGAGCTCGTGGCCGGCGCTGCCCGTGGACCGAAGCGGGAAGGCCTGTTCGCCCTGTGGCTAGTCGTTCGCTCGGCCGAGTCCTTACTACCGCCGAGCCCGGTATCGGGCAAGAACCACCGCCGTCGCCTCCAGGCGCTCGACACGCGGCTCGCGAGCCTCGCCCTCCCCGGCCCCCTGAAACGCGCCCTCGCCGCCGCGCGTCACCACCTCGAGCCCGCTACACCCGGTGCCGCGGCGCTCGTGCTGTCCCAGCTGGTCGCGCCGGCCCGGGAGGTCCTGGGTCCCGAGGCGGGAGACGCCGTCACCGTTGCCGCCCGGTCGGCGCGCATACATCTATAATGAGGACTAGATGTAATTGACGAAGACGTTGTTCTGGTCGTGGGCGCAGCGAGTAGTCCGCGGCTGAAGCCGCGACTCGGCGTCTGCCGCTCAAGCGGCGGTTCGAGGCCCGTTTACGGGCCGGTGCCGAGCCGCGAGTTGACTCGCGCACTCCGAGCCGCATGACGTTGGGGTGAACAACCTCCTTGTTACAACTAGACGCACAGACGCATAGACGCGCAGGCGCACAGGAGAGGCCATATATGACCACCCGCCGCTTTCCGAAGCGTCCGTCGCCCGAGTCGCTGGTCGAGCGCGTCGACCAACAGCGTCCCGGCGACGTGCCGGGGGACACCGTGCCGACCGGGTTCCCCTCGATCGACCGCATCTTGGGTGGTGGCCTGCGGCGCCGCGACCTGGTGGTACTGGGCGGTGACGTCGGGTCCGGCAAGTCGGCGCTCGCCCTCGGATTGGCGCTCCGGACGGCGCAGCAGGGGACGGGGGTGGCGCTCCTCTCAGGCGAAATGGACGAGGAGCGGCTGATGGAGCGCGCCCTCGCGATCGAAGGACGCGTCGCCGTGGACGACCTCCGCGGCGCGAAGCTCAACGACCAAACCCGCGCCGGCATCGGCGGGGCGGCGGTGCGGCTACGTGGCTTGCCCCTGACCTCCCTGCCCCTGGCGGCTCCAGACTTCGAGACCACCGCGACGCGGCTCGATCCCCTCGCGCGGCTCGGACTGGTCATCGTGGATTACCTGCAGCTGGTGCCATCGCCGCGCGGCGTGCCTCGCTCGACCCAGGACGAGGATCTCGCGCTCGTGCTCCAGCGGCTCAAGGCCCTGGCGATCGAGCGCCGGGTGGCGCTCGTCGTCGTGTCGCAGCTGCCGCGGTTCGACGCCAGGCGTCCCAACGCCCGGCCGGCGCTGGACGATTTCGGACACCTCGGCGCCATCAAGCAGCACGCCGACGTGGTGCTCGGCATCTACCGGGAGGAGATGTACAATCCGGGCCACGGCGTCGAGGGCGCCACCGAGCTGATCGTATTGAAGAACCGGAACGGGCCGACAGGATTCGTTGACCTGTATTTTTACCGGCGCTGGATGCGATTCGAGGACATGCTCGACCCGGATCGCTGAACGAGGTAAGTTGCCATCATGGCCGGCCACAGTAAGTGGAAGCAGATCAAGCGGAAGAAGGCCGTCACCGACGCGCGGCGCGGCGCGCTGTTCACCAAGCTCATCCGTGAGATCACCATCGCCGCCAAGCAGGGGGGCGGCGATCCCGGAGGCAACGCCCGCCTCCGCACCGCGATCGACGCGGCCAAGGCGGAGAACATGCCGCTCGACAATATCGAGCGGGCGGTGAAGAAGGGGACCGGGGAGCTCGAGGGCGTGACGTACGAAGAGGTCACTTACGAGGGCTACGGTCCGGGGGGAGCGGCCATCTTCATCGAGGCGACGACCGACAACGCCAACCGTACCGTCGCCGAGGTTCGCAATGTGTTCCAACGCCACGGAGGGAACCTCGGAGCGGCGAACTCGGTCGCGTGGATGTTCGACCGCAAGGCGCAGGTCACGGTCGACGCCGGTCGCGCGGCCGAGGATGCGGTCATGGAGGCGGCGCTCGACGCGGGGGCGGAGGACATGGTGCGGGACGGCGACGCCTTCCTCATTACCGCTCCGGTGCAGCAGCTGCATCAGATCACGGAGCGGCTCAAGGCCAGGCAGATCCCGATCCAGACCGCCGAGATCGCGATGATCCCCAAGAGTACCGCGAAGGTGGACGGCAAGGACGCGAAGCGATTGCTCCAGCTCATCGAAGCGCTGGAAGAGATGGACGACGTCGCGAAGGTCTCCGCGAACTTCGACATCGACGCCGAGGCACTGGCGGCGGCGACGGCCTAGCGTGAAGGTGCTGGGCGTCGACCCCGGGACGTCGGTCACCGGTTACGGAGTGATCGAAACGGGGGGGGGGAACGGCGCCTCCAGGATGGGGCGGCTGGTCGAATGCGGTGTGATCCGCTTCTCCGCACGGAGCCCGCTCCCGCGTCGCCTCCACGAGCTGTACGCCCACATCACCGACTTGATCAGGCGCCACCGGCCGGGCGCGCTGGCCCTCGAGAACGCGTTCTACCATAAGAACGTCCATACCACACTGGTTCTGGGCCACGCTCGGGGCGTCATTCTGCTTGCCGCCGAGCAGGCCGGGATCACCATCGCGCAATACCCGCCCGCGACGATCAAGAAGACCGTGGTCGGCGCCGGCGGCGCCCCCAAGGCGCAAGTCGGCAGCGTGGTCGCGCGCCTGCTCCGCCTGAAGGAAGCGCCGCGGCCGTCCGACGCGGCCGACGGTGTGGCCGTGGCGCTAACGCATATTCTCCGTTCGTGATCGCCCGGATCTCGGGACGGCTCGCCGCCAAGAACGCCGATCGCGTGATGATCGACACGTCGGGCGGGGTAGGCTACGAGGTCGTCGTCCCCCTGGGGGTGATGGAGCGCCTCCCGGCGGTGGGGGCGGCCGTGAGCCTGGCTACCGAGCTGGTCGTGCGGGAGGACGGCTGGGCATTGTACGGATTCGAGGACGAGATCGGACGGCGCTTCTTCCAGCGGCTCATCGGGGTGACGGGCATCGGCCCCAAGATCGCCATCGCGCTCCTGTCGGCGCTGGGGGTGGAGCGGGGCGTCCGGGCGGTGAAGGAGCGCAACATCGCCCTCCTCGCGTCGGTGCCGGGCATCGGCAAAAAGACCGCCGAGCGGCTGGCGCTTGAACTGGCCGACAAGCTCGGCGAGTTTGAGGAGGCCGTGGGCGCCGCCATAGCCGCCGGCGGCGGCGCCTCGGAAGCCGCGCTGCACGCGCTCGAGCGGCTGGGCTATTCCACCGTCGAATCGGACCGCGCGCTCCGTCAGGCGCTCGCCGCCGATGGCGGAGGCAAGACCGGAGGCGACACGGAAGCGCTGGTGCGCCGGGCGCTGCAACTCCTCACCCACGGATGACGATGGCGACGACCGCCGAGTGGATCTGCACGCGCTGTGGCTCGACCAATCGTAGGCTCGTCCCCGACGCGGCGACGCGTGCGGTGGACGAGTGCGTCACCTGCCACACCCCGCACGCGCTCGAGCGCGATGCCAGACCCGTGCGGTGGCGCGCCCGCCCACTAGGGACGCGGGCCGCGTGAGCGAGGCGGGGGCCGGGGGGGCCGGGGGGGCGCGCGCGCAGGTCACCACGCCCGAGGCGCTCCCGGACGAGCGCCTGACCGATGCCGCCCTCCGGCCCTCCCGGCTCGACGAGTTCGTCGGCCAGGCCAAGGTGAAGGAATCCCTGCAGATCGCGATCGACGCCGCGAAGCAGCGCCACGAGCCCCTCGACCATGCCCTCTTCTTCGGCCCCCCGGGGCTCGGCAAGACCACCCTCGCGCTCCTCATGGCGAGAGAGCTCGGCGTCAATATCCGCACGACCTCGGGCCCCGTGCTCGAGCGCCCGGGCGACCTGGTCGGCATGCTCACGTCGCTCCAGGCCGGGGATATCCTGTTCATCGACGAGGTGCACCGGCTGCGGCCGGCCTTGGAGGAGTTTCTCTACCCGGCCATGGAGGACTACCGCGTGGACGTGCGCATCGCCGACGGCCTGCACGCGCAGACGATCCCGATGGCCCTCGAGCGCTTCACCCTCATCGGCGCGACGACGCGCTTCGGGCTGCTCACACCCCCGATGCGCGCCCGCTTCGGCCTGGTGGAGCGACTCTCCTATTATCCGCCGGACGACCTCGCGCAGATCATCGGGCGCTCGGCGGGGATCCTCGATGTCCCGACCGACGTCGCGGGGATCGCTGAGATCGCCCGCCGCAGCCGCGGCACGCCCCGCGTCGCGAACCGGCTGCTCAAGCGCGTGCGCGACTACGCCCAGGTGCGGGCGGGCGGGAAGATCACGGCCCAGGTGGCCGCCGAGGCGCTCAAGCGGCTTGACGTGGACGAATTCGGCCTCGACGATATGGACGGCCGGATCCTGAAGACCATCATCGAGCAGTTCGAGGGAGGGCCGGTCGGCCTCACGACCATTGCCGCCGCCGTCGGCGAGGATCCGGGCACGCTCGAAGAGGTGTACGAGCCGTTCCTCATGCAGCAGGGCTTCCTCGCTCGGACGCCACGCGGCCGATGTGCCACGGGGTCCGCGTACCGCCACTTCGGCTTTGCGCCTCCCCGGAACGCGGACCAGCCGACGATGTTTGACGGCTAGAGCAATCGCGGATTCGAAGGCCGTCCGTCCAATCCGCAATCCGCAATCCGCAATTCGCAATGACCTTCCGCGCCTCCGACTTCGACTACGCCCTCCCCCCCTCGCTCATCGCCCAACACCCCCTCCCCGACCGCGCGGCGAGCCGCCTGCTGGTCCTGGACCGCGCGACCGGGAGCATCCGGCACCTCGCGTTCGGAGCGATCGCCGACCTGGTAGCACCCGAGGATGTGCTCGTCCTGAACACGTCACGGGTGATTCCGGCCAGGCTGCACGGAACTCGCGGGTCGGGACAGAAGGCGGAGCTCCTGCTGGTCCGGGAGCTTCCGGACGGCACCTGGCTCGCGATGGGGCACCCCGGTGGGAAGCTCAAGCCCGGGCGGACCGTCCGGTTTGCGAGCGACAGCGCCGTCCTAATCCTCGAGCAGCTCGGAGGCGGATTGCGCCGCGTGAAGTTCGTCGATCGCCTCGACGCCGCGGCGACCCTCGACAAGTACGGTGAGGTGCCCCTCCCACCCTACATCCGCCGTGCGCCGCGAGCCGAGGATCGCGACCGCTATCAGACCGTGTACGCCCAGCACGACGGCAGCGTCGCCGCCCCCACGGCCGGCTTACACTTCACGCCGGAGATGCTTCGCCGGCTAGGCGAGCGAGGCGTCGCCATCGCCGAGCTGGACCTCCACATCGGACCCGGCACATTCAAGCCGGTGGAAGTCGACGATCTCACGCGCCACACGATGCACGCCGAGGTCTATGCGGTGAGCGACCGGGCGGCGACCCTGATCAACACGAGACGTGGCGCGGGAGGGAGAGTCTGGGCCGTGGGCACCACCGTGGTACGAACGCTCGAGACGGTAGGGCAGCCCGACGGGACCGTTCGGCCCGGGACGGGCGATACGACACTCTTCATCCATCCACCGTACGTTTTCCGCGCGGTGGATCGGCTGCTCACCAACTTTCACCTGCCACGGTCCACGCTGCTCATGTTGGTGTGCGCGTTCGGGGGTTACGAGAACGTGATGCGGGCGTACCGAGGGGCGGTTCAGGAGAAATATCGGTTCTATTCCTACGGTGACGCGATGGCACTCTTGTAGTCCGCGCTTCCCGGAATGCCCGGGCTGGCGCCCGGGGTCAGTGTTACGCCACGGATTTACTAACCCCGGGCGCCAGCCCGGGGATGAACGGGACTTGGATGTTCGAGTTTAAGATCGAAGCGCACAGCGGCCTCGGGCGCGCCGGCACGCTCAGTCTTCCTCACGGCGTGGTCGAGACGCCCGTCTTCATGCCCGTCGGGACGCAAGGGACGGTGCGGGCACTATCGCCCAACGATCTCAAAGCTGCCGGAGCGAGCCTCGTGCTCGCGAACACCTACCACCTCCACGTGCGCCCCGGCGAGCAGGTGATCGCGAAGCTCGGCGGCTTGCATCGCTTCATGGCCTGGGATCGACCGCTGCTGACGGACTCGGGGGGCTTCCAGGTGTTCTCACTCGAGGGCTTCCGTCGGGTGAGCGACGACGGTGTCGAGTTCCAGAGTCACGTCGATGGCAGCCGACGCACCCTCACGCCCGAGCGCGCCACCGAGATCCAGTGGACCCTCGGGTCCGACATCGCGATGGCATTCGACCATGTGGTGCCCGGTGGTGCGGACGAGCCGACCGCGAGGGACGCCATGGAAAGGACGTTGCGGTGGCTGGAGCGGTGCGTGAAGCGGCATGAAGAACTACGACGGACCGAAGAGCGAGGGACGGGAAGGCGACGGAACGGTGGGGAGGACACATCCCCCCCTCCGACGCCCTATCATCCGTCGTCGTCAAATCCGCCGCCTCATCATCAGACTCTCTGGCCGATCTTGCAGGGCGGTGCGCATCTAGAGCTCCGCCTCGAAGGCTTGCGGCGTATGCTGGAACTCGGGTCCTGGACCGGGCTCGCCGTCGGCGGCCTCTCCGTGGGCGAGCCCAAGCCGGTGATGTACGGCATGCTGGAGGCGTTGCAGCCGCGGCTGCCTCCCGGCTCGCCCCGTTATCTTATGGGTGTGGGGTTCCCCGAAGACCTGGTGGCCGCCGTTGAGCGAGGCGTGGACCTGTTCGACTGTGTGGCGCCGACGCGCAACGGACGCAACGGCTCCGCCTTCACGCCCGATGGCCCCCTCAACATCCGCAACGCCGAGCACCGCGACGATCCGCGCCCGCTCGACGAGACGTGCGATTGCGAGGCGTGCGTGACCTTCTCGCGCGGCTACCTGCGCCATCTTTTCGTGGCGGAGGAGCTGCTCGGCCTGCGACTCCTCTCCTTGCACAACGTTCGCTTCGTGACCCGGCTCGCCGCAGAAATGCGCGCCGCGATCCGGCGGAACGCCTTCGGCCCGTGGGCCACGGACTGGCGCCGCCGCTACCTCCATCCGGGATCCGCATGACCTCGCTCGGCACGTTCGCCTTGCTGTTCGCCCCCTCCGGCCAGGGCGCCGGGGGCGGTATCACGGTCTTCTTGTTTCAGATCGCGGCCCTGATCGCGATCTTCTACTTCATGCTGATCCGTCCTCAGCGTCGCCAGCAGGAGCGGCACCGCCAGCTGCTCGCCTCGCTGCAACGCGGCGACCGTGTGGTCACCTCCGGGGGGATCATCGGGGACGTCGTGCACCTCAAAGACGACGAGGTCACGATCCGGAGCGCCGAGTCGCGCCTCGTGGTGCAGCGCTCCAACATCGCCAACATCGTGAACCGGTCCGTCGAACCCAAGCCGCAGTGACCGTTCGCCAACTCCACCTGCTCGGCTCGCCGGTGCTCCGGCAGCGCGCGGCGCCGGTCGCCGCCGTAGACGACGACGTGCGCCGGCTGGTGGACGATCTGTTCGAAACGATGCGCGCGGCGAAAGGCGTGGGGCTTGCGGCGAATCAGGTCGGCGTCGCCCGCCGCGTGGCCGTGGTCGACGTGGGCGAAGACGATCCGCCTCCCCTGGTGCTGATCAACCCGCGCATCGTGCATGCGGGCGACGTGGTCGAGGTCGCCGAGGAGGGTTGCCTCTCTATCCCCGAGATCTATGGCGAAGTGGAGCGGCCGCTCCAAGTCACGCTCGAGGCGCTCGACCGCGATGGCCGCCCCTACCGCCTCGACGTGGCGGGCTACAAGGCGCGGGCCGTCCAGCACGAGATCGACCACCTGGATGGCGTCCTGTTCCTCGACCACCTGAGCGCCGTGAAACGGGGCCTGCTGCTCGCCAAGTGGAAGAAATCGCGCAAGGGCCAGTCGGGCTACCTCAAGGAGGTCACGCCGGAGCCGGCAGGCGAGCTGTAACGTGCGCGTGGTCTTCTTCGGAACTCCGGAGTTCGCGGTCCCGTCGCTCGAAGCTCTGTTGGGAGAGGGGTTCGACGTGGTCGCCGTGGTCACCCGGCCCGACAAGCCGCAGGGTCGCTCGCGCTCCGAGACCATCCCCCCACCCGTGAAAGCGGCGGCCGAAGCCGAGGACGTGCCGCTCCTGCAACCCGACCGGCCGACCAGGCCTGAGTTTCTGGCGCGCCTGCGTGCGCTCGCCCCGGACGTCGGGGTGGTGGTCGCCTACGGCCACATCCTCATGCCGGAGCTGCTCACCCTCCCCCGGCATGGGATAATCAATGTGCATCCGTCGCTCCTCCCCGACCTGCGTGGCGCCGCGCCGATCGAGTGGGCGATCCTGAACGGGCTGCCGCAGACCGGCGTCACGATCATGCAGATGGAAGCGGGCTTGGACTCGGGCCCGATCCTGCTGCAGATCCCCCACGACATCGACGCGGACATCACCGGCGGGGAGCTGTCGGAGCACCTCTCCGAGATGGGCGCCCAGGCGCTGGTCGAGGCGCTCGCGCTGCTCGAGACCAACCAGCTCACGCCCCGACCGCAGGACCACGCGCGGGCGACGTACGCGCCCAAGGTGACGCGCGAGACGCGGCGCATCCGCTGGAGCGACCCCGCTGAGCGGATCGTCCGCGTCATCCGCGCCTTCGACCCCACCCCCGGGGCGTGGACGGAGCTCGAGGGCCGCGAGGTGAAGTTGTTCGGCGCCAGGTTCGTCGAAGGCGGCGGCGCGCCCGGCGAGATACGGACGACGGATGACGGATTACAAGTCGCGACGGGCCGAGGCGTGATCGCCATCGACGACATCCAGCCCTCGGGCAAGTCGCGCATGGCCGCCGCCGACTGGGTTCGAGGGCGCGGCGCGCAGGTGGGCCAACGATTCGCGTGAGGTCGGTGCTCCCGCGGCTCCACGCGATAACAGACGAACGGATCGCCCGGCGACCGGACCTGGACGCGGTCGCCCGCGAGCTCGCCGGTGCCGCAGGTCACGAACTCGCACTGCACGCACGCGGCCATGCGCTCTCCGGTCTGGAGCATTTCGACTTGGCTAACCGCCTATCCGCCTATCGACCTACCCGCCTAATCGTCAACGATCGTCTCGACGTGGCGCTCGCGGTCGGCGCGGACGGTGTCCAGCTGGGCCACTCGAGCCTGGACGTCGAGGAGGCACGCCGCCTGAACGTGGGATGGTGGATCGGTAAGTCGGTGCACGATTTGGCCGAGGCGGAGGCCGCGCGCGCCTCGGGCGCCGACTATCTTGTAGTAGGGCCGGTGTTTCCCACACCGACCCATCCGGGCCGGGAGCCACTCGGCCCCGCGCGCCTCGGCGCGATCGCCCGGCTCGGCATCCCGACGATCGCCGTCGGAGGAGTGACCGCCGAGCGAGTCCCGGAGCTGAGGGATGCAGGGGCACACGGCATCGCCGCGATACGTGCGCTGTGGGACGCAGCCGATCCTGCGGCGGCAGCGCGGCAGATGCTCGAGGAGTTGACCGGATGAGCGGTACCATCCACATCACAATCAACGGTGAGCCGCGTACGGTAGCCGCGGGCGCCACGCTGCTCGAGCTCCTGACGTCGCTCGAGCTCGATCCCCGCGCCGTGGTGGTGGAGCATAACCGCGCGATCGTGCGACGCCCCGGCCTCTCGGGTGTGGCCGTAGCGGAAGGGGATTCGATCGAGTTGGTGCACTTCGTCGGAGGGGGCTGAAGCGATGACCACGGCCGTAGAGACGCTCCGGGACACGCCATTCATCGTCGCTGGGCGGACCTTTCAGTCACGCCTCATGGTCGGGACCGGGAAGTACCGGGACAACGAGACGATGGTTCGCGCCATCGAGGCATCCGGAGCGGAGATCGTTACCGTGGCGGTCAGACGGGTGGACTTGGACCGCACACAGGAAGCGGGAATCCTGCACCATCTCGACCCGCGGAAGTATTTCCTGCTGGCGAATACGGCGGGCTGTTACACCGCGCAAGATGCCATCCGGTACGCGCGCCTGGCTCGCGAAGCAGGGTTCAACGAGTTCGTCAAGCTGGAGGTGATCGGCGACCAGGAGACGCTGCTTCCCGACGTGCAGGGCCTGCTCGACGCAGCGCGCACACTCGTTCGGGAGGGGTTCAAGGTTCTCGCGTACACCAACGAGGACTTGGTGACCGCCCTCCGGCTCGAGGAGGTCGGGTGCGCCGCCGTGATGCCGCTCGCCTCGCCGATTGGGAGCGGGCTCGGGCTCCTGAACCCGTACGGCGTCCGCACGATCAAGCGCCGTCTCAAGGTACCGGTCGTGGTGGACGCGGGCGTCGGGACGGCATCGGACGCGTGCCTCACCATGGAGCAGGGCGTGGATGGTATCCTCATGAATACCGCGCTGGCCGCGGCGCGCGACCCCGTCGCCATGGCGCACGCGATGCGGCTCGCGGTCGACGCCGGGCGCGCGGCCTACCTCGCCGGTCGCATGCCCAGACGCGAGGTCGCCGTGCCCTCTTCGCCGCTCGAAGGAATGCTGGATTAAGGACGCGACTGCCGCTCGCCGCGCGGCACTGCAGATCCTCGACGCGGTGCGCGTGGGAGCCACCTTTCAGACGGCTCGCGACCGGGCGCTCCCTCATCTCGTCGAGCGGGACCGACGGCTCGCGTACGAGCTCGCGGCCGGTGTCTTGCGACGCCGGGCCGAGCTCGATCGGACGCTCTCGCTCGAGACCGTCGATCCCCGCCTCCACGACGTGCTGCGGCTCGGCGCCTACCAGCTGCGGGCGTTGACGCGCGTGCCGACCTATGCGGCGGTTTCGACGAGCGTGGAGCTGGCGCGGGAGATCGCGGGTGAAGGCGGCGCGAGGTACGTGAACCAGGCGCTCCGGAAGCTCGCGAAAACGGCGAGCGGGGAGGGGGGAGCAGGACCCTCCCATCCGGAGTGGCTCCTGGCTCGCTGGCGCCACTATTTCGGTATCGACGAGACCGCACGGCTCGTCGCCTGGAACGACGCCAGGCCGGCGCTCACGCTCCAGCCCGTGCGCTGGACCAGCGACGTCCTGCGCGCCCGGCTCACGGCAGCGGGTTTCGGGGTACGAGAAGCGCCCATGCAAGCCGGTCTCCAGATAACAGCGGGGGGTACCGCTCCCCGCTCCCCGCTCCCGGCGCGGCTACCAGGCTTCGAGGAAGGTGCATTCATCGTCCAAGACGCGGCTCATGCCCTCCTCTGCCGATACGCCGCGATCCCGAGCGGCACCGTCGTGTATGACGCCTGCGCGGCACCGGGCGGCAAGGCGGCGATGCTGGAATGGGGTGGTGCGCGGGTTGTCGCGGGCGAGGTGCGTCGCGAACGGCTCGGCGCCCTGATCGCGACGGCACGGCGTGCGGGAGTGGCGATTCGGGTGGCCGTCGCCGATCTTCTGTCGGCTCCGTTCCGGCCCGCGACCTTTGGGGCGGTGTTCGTGGATGCTCCGTGCTCCGCCACGGGCACGATGGCGCGGCACCCGGATGCCCGCTGGCGCCTGACGCCCCGCACCATCGTGCGGGCGGCCGCTCGCCAGCGGGCGTTACTCGCGGCGGCCGCCCTGCTGGTGCGGCCGGGAGGATTGCTGGTGTATGCGACCTGCTCGCTCGAACCGGATGAGAATGGCGACATCGTGAGCGATTTTCTGGCTCGCCATGCCCAATTCGCCCGCGCACCCGCGAGCCGGGCGGTCCCCGCCGACGTACTCACGCCCGACGGGGACTTCCAGACGCTGCCTCAGCGTCACGGCACCGACGGTGCGTACGCCGCGCGGCTCGTGCGAGCGAACTGATGCGCTTCCGTCGCCATATCCCACCGGTGCACGAATGGAACCTTCCGTGGAGGTTGCCGGAGTTCTCCGCCTTGGGCGCGCGACGTTGGGCCCTCGCCCTCGTCGGGGCGATGCTCGGCGGGTACCTGACGGCGTACCTTTTCCTGTTCCCCGCCCCCCTCTTGACGCGGCACGGCGTCGTGCCTCGCGTGCTGGGCCTCTCCTTGCAGGAAGCGTCGGAGCAACTCCGGAATGTCGGCTTGCAGGTGCAGGACGGAGGAACGGAGCCACACCCCACGGCACCCCAGGGAGTCATCATCTGGCAGGATCCACCGCCCGGCGTGACGGCTCCGGCGGGGCTGCGGGTGACTCTGGTGGCGAGCGAAGGTCCCCCCAAGATTGCGGTGCCGGACGTGGCCGGGTTGGACGGCCCGCTCGCGCAGCGCTTGATCGCGGCGGCGGGGCTCTCCGTGGCAGCCGTTGAGTCGGTGCAGGCCGCCGCACCGCCTGGCGTGGTGATGTTGACGCGTCCGACCGCCACGGCGGTGCTGAGCCCGGGGGCGCCGGTCACGGTCGTCGTGAGCCGCGGGGCTCCGACGATCGCGGTGCCCGACCTCCTCGGCCTGTCGGGGGCGGACGCCCGCACGCGGCTTGAGCTGGACGGGCTTGCGCTGGGCACGGTGACACGCCGACGGACCCGCGACGCGAATCCGGGCACAGTAGTGGCGCAGAAGCCGGCGGCGGGTACGCTCGCGGCCCCGGGGACGGTCATCGACATCGTAGTTGCTCGGAGCCCCTAATGACCAACGGGATCCGCATCGCCCCAAGCATCCTGTCGGCCGACTTGACCCGGCTGGCCGACCAGGTCAGGCAGGTCATCGCCGGGGGAGCCGACTGGCTCCACGTCGACGTCATGGACGGCCGCTTCGTCCCGAACCTGACGTTCGGGGCGAGCATGATCGAGGCGCTGCGCCGGCTCACCGACAAGCCGTTGGACGTCCACTTGATGGTGGAGGAGCCGGAGCGCTACATCGAGCCGTTCGCCGAGGCGGGCGCGTCGGTCTTCACGTTTCACCCGGAGGCGACGGTCCACGTGCAACGTCAGCTCGCCGCAGTTCGCTCGCACGGCATGCTCGCGGGCCTGGCCCTCAACCCCGGCTCGCCGCTGGCGCTCGCCGAGGAGGTAGTGGCCGATCTCGATCTGCTGCTGGTGATGAGTGTGAATCCGGGTTTCGGGGGACAGACGTACCTTCCGGCGGCGAACGAGAAGATCCGGCGCGCCCGTGAGCTCCTCGCCGAACACGGCTCGCGGGCGTTTCTCGAGGTGGACGGCGGAATCACGGGTCACACGATCGCGGCCGCGCATGCGGCGGGGGCAGATACGTTCGTGGCGGGCAATTCGATCTTCACGAGCAGCGATCCGGCAAGCGAGGTCCAGGCGTTGCGCCGGCGCTGCCTGGTGACGGTATGAGCTCACCTCGGCGGTGGACAATCGGGATCGGCGTGGCGATGGCGCTCGTCTTCGGGACGGCGCTCGTCATCCAGATCCGCCCTCAGATCGATCTCGTGGGCGTCGGCTCCACCGCCCCGCAATTCCGCGCCAAGGACCTGGGGACTGGCCGGGCCATGACGCTCGCGGACTATCGCGGGAAGGTCGTGCTGCTGAACGTCTGGGCGACCTGGTGCGAGCCCTGCCGGGTCGAAATGCCTTCGCTCGAGCGCCTGCACCGCCGTCTGGCCGGGACCGACTTCCGCGTGGTGTCCGTGAGCATCGACGAGGACGGCGACTCGGTGGTGGCGGCGTTCGCGCGTCAGCTCGGGCTCACCTTCGATATCCTGCACGACCAGAGCGGAGCCATCAAGCGGGCGTACCAGGCCACAGGGGTGCCCGAGAGCTGGGTGATCAACCGCGACGGCGTGATCATCAAGAAGGTGATCGGTGCATCGGAATGGGATGGCCCGGTGAACGAAACGCTCATCCGGCGGCTGCTCGATGAGCAAGCGCGCTAGCCTCGTGCAGCTCCTCGTGCGCAACTGGCCGATCAAGCTGGCGGCCGGATTCTTCGCGGTGATGCTGTACGTCGCGGTGGCGGCCGAACAGCCGCTGTCGCAGAGCTTCGCCATGCGGCTTTCGGTCGGCGTGCCCCCCGGTCGGACCGTGCGGCAGCAGCCCGCCGGCGTGACGGTCGTGCTCTCCGGGAAGGGCAGCGAGATCCTCAAGCTGCGGTCGTTCCCCCGGGCGATCCGCAAAGTCATACCGGACACGTTCTCCGCATCGGTGTGGCGCGTGCAGCTCGGGCCGGCCGACGTCGAGCTTCCCAAGGGCATCGACGTCCAGGTCGCGGACATTCGTCCGCGCGACATCGAAGTCGTGTTGGACTCGGTGATTCACCGGGACGTGCGCATCGTCCCCCGGGTCAAGGTCGAAGCCGAGTCGGGGTACGTGGTGCGCGGGCTCTCGATCACGCCGAGCCTGGCGCGACTGATCGGACCCGAGAAGAGCCTCGCCGGGATCGACTCGGTGACCACCTTGCCGACGGTGATCTCGAGCGTCAACGGTCCGTTCTTCCAGACCGTGCCGATCGACACTGCGCCGCTCGGCGTCATCCGCATTATGCCGAAGGCGGTACGCATGGCGGGTGAGGTGACCGCCATCATCGAGCGGTCGATCGGCGCCGTTCCGATCACGACGGCGGCGTCCGGGTTCACGGGCTTCCTGCTGTCGCCGGAGCGCGTGGCGGTCACGGTGCGCGGCCCCGAATCGCGGGTGAACACCCTCACGCGCGATAGCGTGCGCGTCGTCGCGCATCTCGTCGGCAAGGCGGGCCCCGGCGGCTACGCCCGACTCACCGTGAGCGCGCCGCCGGGAATCGTCGCGCATGCGGTGCCGGATTCCGTGTCGTTGAAGCGCAAGGGCGGCCGTGGCTGACGTCGTCCTCGGCATCGAGACTTCGTGCGACGAAACGTCGGCGGCGGTGTTGGTCGGCGGCCGGCGCCGGCCGGAGCTCGCCGGGTTAGTCATCCTGTCCCAGGACGTCCATCGCGTGTTCGGCGGCGTCGTACCCGAGCTCGCCAGCCGGGCGCATCTGGCCGCGCTGCCGGCGGTGGTGGATCGCGCCCTCGCCGAGGCCGGCCTCGCCTGGAGCGCGGTGGACGCGGTCGCGGTGACACAGGGGCCGGGCCTTGTGGGCGCCCTGCTCGTGGGCGTGGTGTATGCCAAGGCGCTGGCCTACGCTGGCGGGCGCCAGTTGATCGGTGTCCACCACATGGAGGGACATCTGTTTGCACCCACGATCGAGGATCCCGATCTCGCCCCGCCGTTTGTCGCGCTGCTCGTCTCGGGCGGGCACACGATGCTCCTCGACGTGCCGGCGTGGGGCCGCTACCGCTTACTCGGGGCGACGCGCGACGACGCGGCCGGCGAAGCGTTCGACAAGGTCGCGACGCTCCTCGGTCTCGGCTATCCCGGAGGTCCCGCCATCGAGCGTTTGGCGGCGGAGGGGGATCCCGGGCGGTTTACGTTCCCCCGTCCGATGAGGGATGAAGGGTACGAGTTTTCGTTCTCCGGCCTCAAGACGGCGGTCCTCTACGCCGCCCGCGGGAGCACCGACCTCGAGCGAGACCGGCCGCACCTGGCGCGCGCCTTTCAGGACGCGGTCCTGGACGTGCTCGTGACGAAACTCGAGCGCGCGATTCGAGCCACCGACCATCGCACCGCCGTGCTGGGCGGCGGCGTCGCGTGCAGTCGGGCGCTCGTTGAGCTTGCCGCTCGACGGTTGGCGGGGCTCGCGCGCGTGGCGGTGGCGAGCCCGCGCCTCAACACCGACAACGCCGCGATGATCGCACGGGCCGGATGGCATCGCCTGAACGTCGGGGAGACGAGCGACTGGACACTCGATGCGAAGGCCGATCTGCCCCTGCCAGGCCTGGAACCCGTACCCCTCACCCACGGCGCTGCCCGCTCATGACGATCTATCCTCTCTCATTTCACCTCGGGCCGATCACCATCACCGGCTACGGCATCATGATGATGGTCGCCTTTCTCATGGCCGCGTGGGCCATTCAGGTCGATCTCGAGCGTCGCGGCATGAATCAGGACTACGCGGCCGATATCATCTTCGCCGCCGTCGTCGGCGGCATCATCGGCGCCAAGATCTGGTACGTGCTGCTCACCGGGGAATGGGATGCGCTATTCCGACGCGGCGGCTTCGTCTGGTACGGCGGATTTCTCGGTGGCGTGGCCGGGGTGCTCGCGATGGGCTGGTGGAAGCGCGTACCGGCGCGCTGGACCATGGAGCTGACGGCCGCACCGCTGGCGCTCGGGTACGCGCTCGGGCGCGTGGGCTGCTTCCTCGTGAACGACGATTACGGCATTCCCTCCAGCCTGCCGTGGGCGATGAAGTTCCCCGAGGGCCTTCCACCCACCACGGTCGAGAACCTGCGACAACTGCACGTCGCATTCCCGCCCGGCGCGAACCCCGGGGACCTCGTCGCCGTCCACCCCACACAGATCTACGAGACGACGCTGATGCTCCTCGCGTTCGCGTGGCTGTGGCGGTTGCGCGATCACCGGCACGCCGTGGGCTGGCGCTTCGGTGTCTACCTCGTGCTCGCGGGAACGGAGCGGTTTCTCATCGAAATGGTTCGCGCCAAGGACGACCGGCTGCTCGGATCGTTTACGCTCGCGCAGCTCACCAGCATTCTATTGATCGTCGCCGGGGTGATCGTCATGCAACGCCTGCGTGACCCCGAGCCGGCGCCGGCGACCGCCCCCGCCGTCCTCAGGGGAACGACGGCCGTCGATCCTGCCCGGTCCGGCTGAAACGATCCCGCTGGAGCCACACGACCGCGATCAGCAGCAGCACGATCAGCAGGAGTTGCACGGACAACGACTGCACGGTGGGATAGATGCCGAGGATCGGGACGCGGGGCGCCCACTCGACCACCGTGGTATGTATGAGCCCTGATTCCTGCACGTCCGCGATCCCCTTCCCCGCAAACACGAACGCCATGTAGTAGAGGATCGCGCTCGTCACCGCGAAGAACGGCTTGAGGGGCACGCGCATGCCGAACCGGTCGATCGCGATGTACACGATCAGGAGAGCCACCACACCGGCCACGATGCCCGCGGCCACCGCGGGGACGCCAGCCCCACCGCTGGTCGGGCCGGCCGATGTGATCAGCGCCTTGTAGAACAGGATCGTCTCGAAGCCCTCACGATACACGGCGAGGAACGCGACCGAGGCGAGCGCGTATCCCGAGCCGCTCGACAAGGCGTCCTCCATGCGGCCCTTCACGAACGCATTCCATTTGGCCACCTCGATCTTCGAGAGCAGCCAGTAGCTCACGTAGAACAGCACGGCGGTCGCGAGCAGCATGGTGATGCCCTCGAGCGCCTCGCGCTGCCCTGGTGTGATCTCGAACAGTAGCTCGAGCAGGACCGCGGTCACGATGCTCGCGCCCACCGCGGCCCACGCGCCTTCCGCGACGTGGCGGCGCTTGTGCGTCGCGCCGGCCTTCGCCAGGAAGGCCATCAACGCGGCGACGATCAGAATCGCCTCGAAGCCTTCGCGCAGGAGCAGCACGAACGACTGCATGAAGAGCGTCGGCGTCGAGCCCCGGTCGGCCACGAGTCGCTCGGCGCGCTCTAAGTCGCCGAGCAACCGGCCCCGAATCGCCTCGAGGTCGGCGTCGGCCGCTCCCCGAGTGGTGCGCGTCCGCAGATCGACAAATGCCCCTTCGAGCTCCGTCGCGAGCCCCGGGTTCCGGGCCCGCACGGCCGTCTCGACCTGCTCGAAGGTCAGGTAGGCATCGAAGGCGATCTTATCGGAGCCGAGCGCCACGGCGGAATCGATCTCTCGCCGCACGGCCGCGAAGGTTGCGGCCTCGGGCGACCCCAGTGCTTGCTGGCGCTCGGCGGCCGGCAGGACCCGCAGGAACGCCACCAGGCTCGACACCTGCCGCGGATTGAGGGCGCGGACGACGCCCGGCATCGGCACTCCGGGCCGGCGGTGGAGCACGAGCTGCTCCAGGTCGCGGTCGGTGAGCGGGCCCTGGACGGCGAGATCGCGGAGCGCCGGGAGGTGCACCGAGATGCTGGCCGCGAACGGGCCGTCCCCCCCTCCGGTCGCCCCGTGACAGGTCGAGCACTTGGCCGCGTACAGGGTCGCCCCGGCCCGCACCATGCCGGGATCGGTCCGGAGCGTGGCGATGTACATGGCGACGGCCCAGCGGTCTTCGGAGGAAAGCGACTCCTCGAACTCGGGCATCGCCGTCCCCGCGACACCGATCGTCACCTTTCGATAGGCGTCGACGGCGGACACATCGGCCATCGCCGTGCCATCCGCGAGATCGGCGGGCGGTGGTCCTTCGAGGTGCCGCGCTTTGGGCCCGTCGCCCCGACCGGTGGCGCCATGACACTGGATGCATTGCTCCTTGAAGACGGCGGCACCACGGGCGAGGGACGGCGGCTGGCCGGGAAACGGATCGAGTGCCGCCCCCGTCGCGGCGGTGATGCGCTTGATCAGGGCACTGGCGCGGGCGGCGACCGAGTCGGGCGGGACGATGCGGTCGATCATCGCCACCATCGCCACTAGGTCCGCGTCCGCCGTCGCTCGGACGGCGGCGGGCAAAGCGCCTACATCGAGGCGGGCATGCTCGAGGAACTGCTTGGCCTCCGATACCTCCTCGGGGGCCGTTACCGTGCCGCCGCCCGGCGCGACACCGGAAGCGTATTCCTTCGCGGCGAGCGACGCAGCGGCCACCGTTCGCCTCGCCACCGAAAGTGAATCCATGGCCTGCCCGGCCGCGTGAGCAGCCAGGCATGTACTCAACAACAAGCTGAGGAGGGGCTTACGGTAGATGAGAACGATTCTCAAAGCTCGAGGTCTCAAATACTAGAGTAATTCAGTCGGGAATTCAAGCAGCGGCCGTCAGTCCCGCTGCAGGACGACCATCGCTACCGCCGCCTGGTGCGTGTGCGAGAGCGAGAGCAGCACGCGTTTTACTCCGAGCTCGCGCGCCCGGGCGGCGGCGGACCCACTGAGCTCCACATCGGGACGCCCATCCGACGCGCGCGTGACTTCGATCTCGCGCCACCCGATCCCTCGCGCGGCGTCGCTTCCCTGGAGCGCCTTGTAGACCGCCTCCTTGGCGGCGAGCCGCACGGCCACGTGAGTCGCCGGATCGGGTCGGCTCTCGCAGTAGGACCGCTCCGCCGGGGTCAGGAGCCGCGCGAAGACGCGGGATCCCTTGTCGGAGATGATCGACGCGACGCGGGCTACTTCGACCAGATCGATGCCGACGCCGATCGCGGTCACGCCCGTCAGAACCCGAGCCGCGCCGCGAGCCACGCTGGCGCGGGAACGTAGCCACCGAGCACCAGGCCGAGCCAGAGAAGGATGGCGGCGAGGGGTGTCCAGACGGCGACAAGCGGCCAGAGGGGCGGCCGCCAGCGACCGATCGCATCGATCTCGCCGGCCCAGCGACGCCCTTCCTCTGCCACTTCCGCCTCCAACGCGAGCCACGCGACCTCCAGTCGGCGCGCGGCGGTGCGCAACGCCTCCTGCCACTCCGCGTGCGCGCCCTTGTCGAGTACCGTGGCCTGCTGCACGCGAGCGGCCGCGGCATCGAGCGCGTCCAGGGCGGCCACGAGCGTTTCCCCACCGGCGGCGAGCCGGGCACCGATCGCTCGCTTCTCCGACCCCGCGAGCAAGTAGCGGCGCCGCACCCGCCGGGGCATCCGTACCCGATCGGCCGCCCGCCTGATCTCCAGGTCGATCGCCGCGGTCACGCGGTCCCCCACGCGGCGCGCCGCCGCTTCCCACACCGCGAGCCACGCGCGCCGGCTGACCGCCTCGAGCACGCGGTCGCGCTCCTCGCGCACCGCGGCCGCCCGCGCCTCACCGCCGAGCTCCATCACGCGGGTGGCGAGCTCTTCGCGGATCTCGTCGAGGGGCACCCACGGCTCCGTTAGTCGACGGGGGACGAGGACGCGGCCGAGCGACGGGGCAAGCTCTGGCACCCGCAGGGGCATGGGGATCTTGACCTGAGCGCTCATCGGGCGAGGAGGGCGGCGCGGCCGGTGCGGGCCTCGTAGCGGGCGACGAAGTACGGCAACGACTCGGGAAGAAATGCCTCGCGGGCGAGGCCCGTCGCCGCAATGGCCCGCTCGATGGCGTCCGGCTCCCCCTCGACCTCGAGCAGCACGTCCATGGCGGGATACCATTCGAGGCGGAGTACCGCCCCGCCAAGCCGATACACCTCCACGCGACGGTCGATGCGCAGCGAAACCGAGAACCCTAGGTGCTCGAGGATCGTCACCACCCCATCGGCGTCTACGACGCGCGCCTCCACCTCAGCGCGATGGCGATACTCCCCTCGCCGGGAGTGCTTCCCCTTCCAGGCCAGTACGCCGTACGCGGGGGTGCCTTCCGCCGGTCGGAACATCCGCAGGCGCAACACCTCGTCGCGTCGCGCCAGCGATCGCTTCCGATCGAAGCGCCGGTCGCTCATCTCGCCCCGGAATTCGAGCTTGGCTCCCGCCGCGATCAGCGCGGCCCGGAGCGGGTCGGGGTCGTCCACCCGCGCCTTGACCTCGAGCTCGTCCGTGGTCGACGCCGCGGTCGCGCTCACGCGAAAATTGCCTCGAGGACGGCTGCGGTATCGGCCAACGTCTCGAACACGTACGTCGCGCCGCTCGCACGGAGCGCGGCGGCGTCGTAGAAGCCGGTGGCCACCGCCACGCTGCGGGCGCCGATCGACCGACCGCAGGCGACGTCGTCCGGCGTGTCGCCCACGATGACGACGTCCGCCCCCGCGAACGGCCGGCCCGTAAGGACCGCCGCGCGCGCGGCGGCGACCTGCGGCAGATCCCCGCGCCGCGCGGAGTCCGAACCGTAGGCCCCAACCCGAAAACGCTCGGGGTCGAGTCCCGCCGAGCGAAGCTTCAACGCTGCGCCAGGGGCCACGTTTCCGGTGAGCAGACCGACCAGGGCCCGTTCAGCCGCCTCGTGAGGCTCGAGCCCTGCGAGCAGTTCTTCGATGCCGGCCAGGACCTTGGTCGTCTGAGTGGGACGGTCGAGCTCAACCCGCAGATGTTCGACGTAGCGGAGGCAGACGGCGGCGATCAGCGCGTCGTCGCTTGCGTCCGGATGGCCCGCGAGCGAGAGGAGCTCCCGCACGATCTGGGGGTCGGTCTTCCCATCGAAGCGGTAGGTCGTGATCGGTCCGGCCGTACCCGCCTCGTCGAGCAGCGCGCGATGAATGGCGCGTCGTCCGGCGCCATTGGTCCAGAGGAGCGTACCGTCGATGTCGAACAGGACGAGCTTCATGCGGGAAAAATATAAGGGCGTCGGATTGTCCGACCGTCGCAGGGTCTAACGCCGACTGTCCGACGGCCCCACCCGGCGCACGGCGACCAGGAAGTCTCGGAGCCGCTTGGCCGCCGGCGTATCCGCGAATAGGTCGTCCGATCCCACCCCGCCTCGCGACAGCGCCGAATGCACGATCCGGCCCGCGCCGGCCCACAGGGCCACGTGGGAGACCCGCCGCCCGTCCGCGAAGCAGAGTACATCGCCCGCCTCGTAACCCGCGCCGGCGACGTGGATCGGGACCTCGCGCCCGGCGAGCGACTGCTGGTCGCTGTCGCGCGGCAGCGCCACCCCGCGCGCGGCGTAAGTGGCCTGCACCAAGCCCGAGCAATCGACCCCCCATTCGGTGCGCCCGCCCCACAGGTATGGCGCGCCCGAGAACCAGCGCGACGCCCATTCGGGCGCCGCGATGAGCCGCGCCTCGGCGCGCAGCGCCGCCTCGAGCCGCACCAGGCCGGCGCTGACGCTGCCGATGCGCCCGTCGGCGATCTCCACCTGGCCGTCGTGCCGGAGGACGACGCGCGCGCCCACCACCAGCCGGAAGCGCTGATCCTCCAGACGCACCTCCGCCCCGAGCGACCTTCCTGTCGCTCGGGTATTCCAGTCCTCGACCCAGTCGACCGAGCCCGTGGACACGTAGCCGGCGTGCGTCCACGCGTGGTAGCCGTCGCCGGCGCGCACGCGCAGCCACGCGCCATCGCGTCGCTCGAGCAACGTCAGCGACTCCCCGTGCAACGCTTCGCTCACACGGTCAGCGGTGATTCGTGGCTCGCGGACGAGCGGCGCCACCGCGGCGGTCACGACGGCCACCGGTTGATCACCCACGGAGGCGTCGGGCAGGAGGCGTACGTCGGCCACGCATCCTACCGCCGGGTCGGCCGCCAACCGCCGGAGCGCGGTCAACGCTTCGCGGCTCGTGGTGCATCCCACCAGCCGGTCGGGCTCGACCGACACTTCCAGGACACCCAGGCGCGGATCGGGGACCCACTTGCGCGCGACATCCGCCAGGTCGCGCGCGAGGTGGTCGCTCACGTCGCGCGACCGTCCGCGAGGCCGGGAATGTCCCGTACCCCGCGGGCGAGCCGCACCGCGCGCTCCACTGCGATCGGGACCGCGAGCGCCGCGAGCGCCTCGGCTTGAAGCGGGGTCGCGGGCACGCTGGCTGCCGTGGAGATGGCGAATACGACGTCGCCGTCGAACAGGGTGCCGTAGGGGACGATGCGCCGCGCCAGGGCGTCGCCGGCCGCTTGGGCGAGACCCTGGAGCGCCGTCCGGTCGAGGGTCGCATTCGTCGCGACCACGGCGAGCGTCGTGTTGCGGCCGGCGGCCGCGGTCGGAGTGCCGGCCTCTCGCGCGCCGAACGGCGTGCCCCCGCCCGCGAGGTGCGAGAGGGCGTCGACGTATGCGCCATCCGGGCCGCGGGCGCCCGCCAGAATCTTCCCGGAGGCGTCGACGACGTTGCCGACGGCGTTCACGACGACCAACGCGCCCACCACGATGTCGCCGCCCGTTGCCGCCCACGTGCCCACGCCGCCTTTCATCGCGGCGCGCGGTCCGAGCGCTTTCCCGACGGTGGCGCCCGTCCCGGCGCCGACGCTGCCCTCCGCGACCTCGCTCGACGCGGCCGTGCAGGCGCGATACGCGTCGTCCGCGATGGGCCAGCGATCCGCCTTGCCTCCCGGGGCCAGGTCGAAGTCGAAGATCACGGCAGTGGGAACGATGGGGACCATGCCGGCCGGACCCACCGGCAGGCCGCGCCCGCGCTCCCGCAGCCAGCGCATCACGCCGTCCGCGGCGCCGAGCCCGTACGCCGAACCGCCCGTGAGGAGAATCGCGTCCACGCGATCGACCAGGTGATGGGGGTCGAGCGCGTCCAGCTCGCGCGTACCGGTGGCGCGCCCGCGGATCGCGCAGGCGGCGCGGACGCCAGCCTCTGGCGCGAGGACGACCGTGCAACCGGTCGCGCGCGGGACGTCGGTCCAGTGACCGACCGTTACGCCGCGGACGTCGGTGATGCGCGCGGAAACGGCGGACGCCATGGAAGCGCGAAGATACGTCGGCTTGCTCGGGTTGTGGAGGGTACATACGTTAGCGCCATGGCCAACCCCGCTCCGCAGGACTCACCGACGACCATCCTCGTCGTCGACGACGAAGAAGGCATCCGTCAGGCGCTCGACCGGTTCCTCACGCGCCTCGGCTACAAGGTGCTCCAGGCCGCGAGCGGCGCGGAGGCGCTGGAGCGCCAGGCGGCGGAACAGCCGGAGTGCATGCTCTCCGATATCCGCATGCCGAACATGAGCGGTGTGGAGCTCGTGCCCAAGGCCCTGGCGGTCGACTCGGACCTCGCGATCATCATGCTCACGGCGATCGACGAGCCGCGCACCGCCATCGAGTGCCTGAAGCTCGGCGCGTACGATTACCTCATCAAACCGGTGGACCTGGACGAGCTGGAGATGTCGCTCCAGGGCGCGCTGCGCCAGCGGCAGCTCGAAATCGACCGCCGCGAGCTCGAGCAGTGGCTGGCCCGCGAGGTCGCAGTCCGGACGCGCGATTTGGAGGAGCGGACGACGGTGGTCGAGGACATCGCGCTCGCGGCTCTCGCGGCCGCGGGCGACTGGCCGGGGGCCGGCGACGCCGTGGCGCGACTGGCGAAGGAGCTCGGCACTTCGGCGGACGACGTGGCGCGCGAGGTGCGCAAACGTCGCGGTGGCAGTTAGGCCCGCTGTGCGGCTTTCGCTTTCTGCTCGCACGCCTTACAGCGCGTGATGCCCCGGAACGAACAGATCAGGCAGATGAACGTGCCGCAGTCCGCACAGGGGTAGCCTTCGGACGCGCGCTCTTCGTTCCCGCAAGAGCGGCATACCATCCCGTCGTGCTCCATCAGCTTCGGTTTCTCCGTCATAACCCGCCCCCCCTCAGAGGTCGAGCCCGTAGGACTTGATCTTATTGATCAGCGTCGCGCGCGAAATGCCGAGCTCCTGAGCAGAGCGCGTGCGGTTGCCGCCGTGGAACTTGAGCGTCTTTTCAATGTGCACCCGCTCCACCTCCGCCAGCGCCAGCGGCTGGTGGCGCCGCTCGGCACCCGCTCTCCGGAGGTCGGCCGGAAGGTCCTCCACGCCGATCTGCCCGACCCCCCGGGCCAGGATCATGGCCCGCTCCAGCACGTTGCGCATCTCGCGCACGTTGCCCGGCCACGCCGCCGACAGCAGTCGATCGAGCGCCTCGGCGCTACAGCTACTCGGACAACCCGGCATCTGCGGTCCGAGGTCGGAGAGGATTCGCGTGACCAGCACCAGTCGATCCTCTCTCGAGCGCTCGCGCACGGCGGGCAGGCGCAGCGGCATGACGCTCAGCCGGTAATACAGATCCTCCCGGAAGCGCCCCGCGCTCACCTCGGCGGTGAGATCGCGATTGGTCGCCGCCACGAGCCTCACGTCTACCGTCATCTCGCGCGTGCCTCCCAGCCGGCGAAACGCCTTGGTCTCGAGCACCTTGAGCACCTTGGGTTGGAGCGCGGGGGCGAGATCGCCGATCTCGTCCAGAAAGATCGTTCCGCGATCCGCCAGCTCGAACAGGCCCTGCCGCCGCTCCTTCGCGTCCGTGAACGCGCCCTTCTCGTGCCCGAACATCTCCGACTCGAGGAACGTGGCCGACAGCCCCCCGCAGTTCACCTCCAGGAACGGGCCGCCCGCCCGCGGCGAGAGGTGATGAATCACCCGCGCGACCCAGCCCTTTCCCGTGCCGCTCTCCCCCGTCAGCAGGACCGTCGAGCGCTCGCTCGCGGCGAGCAGCTCCACCTGGCGGCCCAGTTCCCGGATCGCCGGCGAGACGCCGAGGGACTCGAGTCCCTCGTGCTCGTGCTCGCGCGCGCGGAGCAGCGTGTTCTGGCGTGCCAGGCGGATTTTCTCGCACACGCGCGCGATGGCCGCCGCCAAATGGTTCAAGTCGACGGGCTTGGTCAGAAAGTGCTCCGCGCCGAGCTGCATGGCGCGCACGGCGGTCTCGATGTCGCCCTGCCCGGTGAGGAGGATGACCGATCCCCCCCGCGCGCGCACGCGCTCGAGCACCTCGAGACCGTTCATGTCCGGCAGGTGCAGGTCGAGGATCACCACGTCCGGCCGCAGCCGTTCGAAGGCTTCGAAGCCCGCCTCGGCGGAGTCGGCACGGCCCACTTCGTAGCCGTTCCGGTCGAAGTACTCGCCGAGCCCGCGGAGAAGTCCGACGTCGTCGTCGACGAGGAGCAGGCTGTCAGCCACGACGCGGTGCTCTCCTGCCGAGCGGCGCAGTCGCGGGATCCACGATCACCGAGAGGGCGGCGGGCAGCAGCCGGGCCTCGAATGGCGCGTGCCCCCACGGCTCGCCGTCGAGCTGCATCGGCTGCGGCGGCCCCTCGAGCACCTCGACGCGAACCGAGCGGCCGCGGCCGAACCACAGCTGCCGCGCGCCGTTCACGGGCCGTCGCAACAGCTCGAGGAACGCAGCCAGACTCTGGATCACGCCCTCCGCCCGGAGCACAAGCACGTCGAGCCATCCGTCGTCCGGGGCGATGTCATCGCGGAGCCGCAGGAAGGGAGGCACCAGCTCGCCGCAGTTCGCCACGAGCACCAGGGCCGCCGGGAGGTCGTGTGCCTCGCCATCTACGGTGATGCGGTGCAGCGGGCTGGTCACGTCCGGGAGCGTGGCAAACGCGTGCATCACATACGCGGCCATCTTCCAGCGCCGCTTTTCCGCGGGCCGCGTACGAGCCATCAACCGCGCGTCGAACCCCGTACCGCTGCAGACCGCGAAGAAATGGGTGCCATCGGCGCGTTCCACCGCGCCCAGGTCGATCGGGGCGGTTTGGCCGGCGAGGATCACGCGCGCGGCCGCCGCCGGGTCGCGCGGCAGCCGCAGGTTGCCGGCGAGCAGGTTCCCCGTGCCGCCCGGCACGAGCCCGAGCGGGATGCGGCTTTCCATCGCCCCCGCCGCGATCTCCATCGCCGTGCCATCACCGCCGTAGGACACGAGCACGTCGAATCCCTGCGTACGTGCGTCCCGGGCGAACTGACGGGCGTCGCCCGCCTGGGCGGTGGCCCGTACTTCGACGGTCCAGCCGCCCTTGCGCAGCGTATCACGGATGGCGGTCACTGCGCGCGCGTCCGTCCGCGCGGCAGCCGGGTTGGCGATCAGCAGGGCCCGCGTCACGTTAGTAGCGCTTCTCCCAGAACAGGTCGAGACCCACCTGGCGGGGTACCGTCGTGCCCAGCGTTTCGACGGAGGGGTCAACGCACGTCTGCGCCGGCTCGAAGCTCGCCTCGGTCCGCCACTCGGGGCTGATCCGAAATTGCAGGGACACGCCCAGCGTGTTGCTCACGTACACCGGCCGCCCCCCGCAGAATCCGGCGTTCACGACGAGGAAGGTCTTCGAGCCGAGCTGGCGGCCCACCGCGAATTGCCAACCGAGGAGCGGGTCGCCCTGTCCACCTCCCCCGGGGCGGATCTCCACGTAGTCCACGGGCACCCCACCCGAGACGATCGTCTGCTCGATCTCACCCGAGAGCAGAGACAGGGCGCTCTGCACCACCGCCCGCTGGTCGGCGATCCCGCCCTGGTCGCCACCCAAGTCGACCGTGCTCTTGCCGAACAACAGGTAGGAAATGATCTCCGTCTGCGAGAGGTCACGTTTCTCCGCCTCGAGTGTGACCTTGGGCACGAGAAGGGTGCCGGTGATGTGCGCGACGACCGTGATGTCTTCGGGGTTGCGCTGGTTGGGCGTCGGCACGGGATGCACCACGTGCTTGGCCACGATGTCGAGCGCCGCGTCCTGGTCGGGAGTGCCGAAGTACTTAACGGTCCCCTCCGTGACGACGAAGTCGCGGGACAGCACCCCCACCTTGAGCCGGTACGTTCCGCGGACCGCCTGCAGCGAGCCGCTCACGAGATAGAAATTGCGCCGCTTGGTGAGTCGCACGGAGCCGGTGAGCTGGATGTTCGCCTCGTTGGAACGCAGCCAGACGTCGTTCCCCATCTCGAGGCCCAGGTCGTCGATCCGCAGGCTGTCGAGGAACACGTTCTTGAACTCGGGGCCGAGGCGTTGCTGCTCGATCATGGACGCGAGCAGGGTATCCGCCAGCTCGTCGAGATTGATGATCCGCTTCTGCACGAGATCCGCGAAATACAGGGCGCCCGACGTGACCTTGGCCTGGCCGGTGAGGGAGGCGCCGAACACGGGTCCCCGCAGCGAGAGCCGCCCGCTGGCGGTGATCGCCACGTTGTTCCGGAGATCGAGCGCCTTGAACTGGTCCGCGGCGATGCGCAGGTCGAGCACCGGGCGGGTCAGCCGCTCCAGTCGGACGACGCCCGTGACGTCCGCTCGACCGTGGTCGCTCCGGACCGACAGCGGTTGTACGGCGATGCTGTCGCCCGAAAAGGTGAACCGCCCGTTCACGTCCTCGTAGCGGACGCTCAGCGCCGGCACCGTCGCCGTCGCGCCGCTGATTTGCAGCCCGCCCCGCAGGCGCGGCGCCTCCCACGTGCCGGCGATACCGAGGTCGGTCGAGAACACACCCGTCACTTGCTGCACGGCCGGCGTCAGGGCCTCGAGCACCGACAGGTCCACGCTGTCAGCGGTGGCCTGGACGGAGAGCGTGTCCGGAAGCTGGCGGCGGGGCACGGGCTGCAGGGCCAGGTCGAGCGGCAGGTAGGCCCGCACGTCCAGGATCTGTTGGCCCGAGCGCCACAGGTGCAGGGCCGAGTTCAGCCGCCGGTCGTGATAGTCGAACGAGCCATCCACGAACGGCATGCGGAACTCGCCGATCGACCCGTTGGTAAGCGAAAACGAGCCGCTCGCCACGGGACTGGCGCGCGTACCCGTGAGTCCGGCGGTGAGCGTGACGGCCCCGCCGACACCCGTGGTATCCTGTTCGAGGAGGGCGTACAGACCGACGAGCGGGAACGCCTCGAGCTGGAGGTGGGCGTTGGCGCGGCCCCGCGTGGGCAGGTCTCCCTCCAGCGAGAGCTTGCCGGACCCGTAGACGCTCTCGAGCTTCAGCCGGCTCACCGTCGCGGCGGAGTCGGTCAGGGTCAGCTCGGCCGGCTGCTGCAGCACCCAGACGTCCCCCGGGAGCTGGACCGCGAGGGAATCGATGGCCACGAGGCGCACGGCCGTGCTCTCCGGCGTCGCTCCGTCCCGCTTGGCAAACCGTCCACCCGCGAGAACCGCGGCACCGCCGCCCACGCGCGAGCGCGCAAACCAGGTGAGCGAGTCCAGGGTTCCGTGCGCCGCGACCGCGGCGCCCGAGAATCCGAGCGCGCCGTGGGCGAGCGAATCCGCGGTCGCGTCCAACGTCAACATTGGTCGCGGCCCGGGACGAAAAGCGAGCCTTGCCCGGCCCGCGGGGACCCGCCAGTCCCGCCACGCGAGCCGGTCGACGCTCGCACGCGCATCCAGTCCCAGGGAGTCGAGTGAGCCCTCGAGCGTGAGGAGGACGCGGGCGGAGCCGGCCAGCCCCCAGTCCTCGTCGGCAGGCGGGGGGGGGGCGGGGAGGTCGGGGGGGGTGGGGGGGGGGGGGGGGGGGGGGGGGGGGGGGGGGGGGGGGGGGGGGGGGGGGGGGGGGGGCGGGGGGGTCGGCGGTCGCGGGTGAAGCGGTCCCACTCGCGATCCAGCTCACCAGCGAATCGATGGCGTTGAGGCTATCGGCGTCGAGATCGAGCGCGAGCTGCCCCTGCACGTCCCGCGTCCATCCCAGGGAGCCGGAACCCGTGGTGATCAGCCCCGGCTGCGCCAGGCGCAGCGAATCCACGTACACGCGCCGGTCCGCGAACCGGACGCGCGCCGCCCCGGAGTCCACATCAGAGCCCGCCACCTCGGACTGCCCCACCACCATGCTGACGGTGCCGGCGGGCGGAACAGCGCTGTCGCCTTCTACGGTCCCAGCCAGCGTCACGTTCAGCCGGGATATAGGCGCCGCGTCGACCCAGCGTTTCAGATTCACGTCGCGAACCAGAACCTTCAGGTCCCGCGCGCCGTAATGCGGCAGGTCGAGCATCAACAGCCCATCCCCGTGCACCGCGCCGCCCGGGCCGTGGAGCTCAGCGTGCGTCTCGAGCGAGTCGAGCGGACCCGCCAACCGCACGGGCCCGGCTACGGCACCCCGCAACGGCAGGGACGGGAAACTCCCCTTCAACCCGTCGAACGAGAGGGAGTCCGCGACCACGTCGGCGCGGACGGCCAGCACTTGGCCGCGCGTGTCGAGATGGACTGTTCCCTTCACCGTGCTCACGGGCAGCGCGCCGTCCCGCTGGGCGAGCGTGCCGGCGAAGTGGACGTCACGGAGCGGCCCGTTGAGCGTCCCCGCGGCATACAGGGTTCCGTTCAGCCGCACCGCCGGTACCAGGCGAGCCACGGTTCGCAGGTCCAGGCTCGCCGCTTCGACGGCGAAGGCGCGAAACCGCAACCCGCCGGCGGCCGCGAGGTCCACCTCTCCTTTGCCGCGCACTCGGCTTTCGGGCCAACCCGGAACCAGCGAATCGCGGAACGACCAGTCGGTTTCGAGGGCGAGGTCGCCGCGCGGCCCGGTCGCCACGGTATGCCCCGAGAGACGTCCGGCGAACGGCAGGGTGTCGAGGAACGGCCGGGCGAACTCGAGGTCGAAGTCCTGCGCGTTCAGGTCGGCGTCGCGCAGGGCGACGAGACCCGAGTCCGCGGCGCTGAACGCGGTGAGGCGACCGGTGACCGTGCCGCCGTCGTACGTGAGGCGGAGCGGGTCGAGCCCCACCTCCAGCACGCGTGCGCCATGCGAGCGCAGGCGGACCTCACCCGAGACCACTCCGGATCCCGGGCCGCCGCCGAAGCGCCGATCGATGAAGCGAACGTCCTTGAGCGACGCGGAATCCGCGCGCATCCGGAGATCGAACAGCAGCGTGTTGTGCGGCCAGCTCACCAACCCGCGCGCGTCGCGCAGCGCGGTGGCCGGGAGCCGTACCCGCGCCAGCTGAACATCCAGGGAGTCGCCGCGCACGCGCAGCCGGCCCGACACATCCACCAGTCGGACGGGGGGGTCGTCGCTTTCCACTCCGAGCCGGGTCACGTCGATGCGGATGCCGCGCTCGCGCGGCGAGGACACCTGCAGGGCGCCGAGCTGGGCGTCGAGGTGCTCGAAGCGGCGGATCCGCAGCCGCCCGTTCGGACCTCCGCTCGCGATCTCGAGGCTCGAATCCCCCGGCGCCGGGTGCGCCGCCTGGAGACGCAGGATCACCGTGCCGTCGGTGATCCGCACGTTGCGGAACAGAATGAGCGTCGCCGGCCCGTGCGGTCCGGTGTCCGGCTTCCCCGCCGCGCCAATCCGCAGCAGCTCTTCCACGTTGAGCCGCCCGCTGGGGTGTTGCACGATGTTGATCACGGGGTGCTTCAGGTCGAGCTCGAACAGCACCACGCGGCCCGCCGCGAAGTCGAACGGGTTGTAGTTCACCTCCACTCGGGGCAGCCAGGCCACGAGCGTCGTGTCGGCGTCGAACAACCGCACGTCACCGAGGGACAGACCGGTGAAGAGGGATCCGCGCACCGCCCCGATCTCGACCGTTCCCGTGAACACCTGCCGCAGTCCGCTTTCGGTCACTCGGGCGAGCAGCTGGCGTCCGGCCTCCGTGCCCACGAGCGACGACAGCGCTCCCAGGAACACCGCGAGCAGCCCCACGAGCGTCCACAGCGCGGCTCCCAGCGATCGGCGCACCATCAGAACGCTTGCCCCACGGCGAACTGGACCACCACTCGCCGCCAGAATCCCCCCGGGAGCCCGGGACGGACTTCGTGGCCGGTGAACGTGAGGCTCTTGTTGGCCGTGTTCAGGAAGTACAGCTTGCCGGGCTCCTGCGGGTAGCCGTCGTAGGCTGCGTCGAGTCGAACGGGACCGAGCGGGGTGACGAACCGGAGCCCCACGCCCGGGGTAACGCGCAGGCCGCTTACCGTCGTGCCCGTGTCGCCCCGTTCCCACACCTGCCCCACATCCACGAACACGCCCAGCCGCACCCGGTCCGGAAGGATCGGGGAAGGCAAGCGGAGCTCCAGGTTGGCGGTGAACACCGTGTTGCCACCGGTCGGGGACGCCCGGATGTTCCTGTAGGTCGTGTCGGTCCCCGAGACGTCGAAACTGTCCGAGACGTATACGCGGGGGCCCAGCTCGTTGCGCGCGTAGCCACGCACGGAATTGGGGCCTCCGGCATAAAAGCGCTGGTCCGGCGGGACGAACTGCACGTTCTGCCCCAGCAGGCTGAGGCGCTGCGGCAGAATGACCCCCCCACGCATCCGCCACGCGAGCACACTGCGACGCGATAGCGGATAGTACTTGGAGAACTCCAGCTCGCCGCGGTTGAACTCGTACAACGTGTCCGACAGCACGTAGCGCGACGCGTGCGCCAGGGTCAAACGGAACAGGCTCCCCGCCGAGGGATCGAGGATCGAGTTCACCCGGCCGCGAACACCCGAGATCGTCACCGCGCCGAATGCCCGCGTGTTCGTGAAGAATGCCTGGTCCGACGCATTGCACAACGTGAGGAACAGACAGAACGTCGCGGGGTCGGCGGTCGTGCGTCCGACGGAATAGCTGTATCCGACGGTTACCGGAACGTCGCGCCGGGCGTTGAAGGTCACCCCGACATTGGCCCCGATGGCCTGCCGTGTATAGGCGTTGAACTCGGAGCGCCGCTCGGCGAACACACTGAAGTTTGCGGTGTGCCGCGGCGAGAAGAACGCGGGCTGGCGCAACGTGATCGCGACGTTGTAGTTGGCGGTGTCCGATGTGGGGTCGTCAAGCAGTGTCCGGCACACGTTCCGGCGGAACCCCCAGTCGGTAGGGACACCGATGCCGATCTTGGATAGTTGTGCCGTGATGTCGAGCGCCCGGGCGCCGCCGAGAAAGTCGTACGCGGTCCAGCCGGTCTGCACCCGGAAGCAATCAAGTGACCCGTATCCGGCGCCGAGCAGGACACGATGCAACGGCGCTTCGCTGAGCCGCACGAGCACGGTTACGGTCGAGTCGTTTGCGGCCTTGGGAGCCGTGTCCGCGAGCACGACACTGACGGAACGGAACATCCCGAGGCCGTAGAGATCCCGTTGCGTCTGATACAGCTGGTCCTGACGAAACCAGTCGTGGGGGTTGACGGACAGCATGCGCCGCACCGTCGCCGTGTCGACCCGCTCGGCCCCCGTGATGATCACCTCGCCGATGCGCATTCGGGGCCCCGGGACTCCCTCGAGCGTCACCCGGGCGGCGAGCGCCGCCACGTCGACGTCGAAGCTCTTGAGGACGTCGGCATAGGGGTAGCCGCGGCTCCTGAGCCACGAGACCACCGTGTCCGCAGACGCCTGAAACAGAAAACGGTTGAAGGGATCCCCGACCTGGAGGGGGAGTGCACGCTTCAAGGCCCGCACGTCGAGGATCGAATCCAGACCGCGGATATCGAGACTGGTCAGCCGTACGGGCTCACCCTCGTAGATCCGGAACGTGACGTAGACGTCACGGTCCTCGCGGCGCACCAGGGTATCCACCACAGCATTCATATACCCGCTCTGGCGATACAGCAGGAGAAGCCGCACCACGTCGCGTCGGAACTCGAGCTCGTCGAAGTACCGCTTTGCGCCGAGGCCGATCCAACGGAGGAAGGGGCTGGTCGCGAACGCACTCGAGGTGGTGGTCGCGATCGCGGCGGTGAGCGTGTAGTCATCGAGCGCATGATTACCCTCAAAGGAAAGCCCGCGGACCACCCGCGGCGACTCCTGCTGCGCGGCGAGTGGGGCCAGGGGGGCCAGGGCGGCCAGCGTGGCTGCTGCCAACGCGGCGACGAGCGGAAGCGACGAGAGCGCGCGCAATTGACGCGGTTGGCCTGCTTCCGTATGTTGGCTACCCCCCTCCGCACTGTCAACCTTTTCGACACCTGACCTCATGCACGCGCTCCCCCGGTCGAGCCTGCTCCTCGTCACCGCCACCGCGGTTGCGACCCTCGTCGCGTGTCGCGGCGGCCGTGAGAGCTCCGGGCGCGCTACGCTATCGTACTACGAATCCTACGACCCCCGCTCGCTCGATCCCGCCCTCTCGACCGACGTGCCGACGGGCGAGATGGTCACGCTCACCTACGACGGACTCACCCAATTCGACGCGGACGGCCACCTGCTGCCGGCGCTCGCCGATCGCTGGACGGCCGGAGGGGAGGGAGGCCGACGGTACGTCTTTCACCTGCGAGCGGGCGTCAAGTTCCACGATGGCACTCCCCTCACGGCGGCCGCCGTGCGCGCGAGCTTCCTGCACGTGCTCGACCCCACCACCAAGGGGGGTCGCCCCTGGCCACTCTACCCGATAGCGGGGGCCGAAGCCTATGCCGCCGGTCACAGTCGCGACGTGCAGGGGATCGAGGTATTGGGGGACACGGCCGTGGTGTTCACGCTCGCCGAGCCGCTTGCGATCTTCCCCAAGTTCCTCGCGATGCCGGTTGCGAGCGTGGTGCCCACGCCACTCCCCGGCAGCTTGGGAGAGCGTCCCGTCGGGACCGGGCCGTGGCGGCTGGTGACGTGGCAGCACGACGATTACCTCCGGTTCGTTCGCAATCCAGGCTACTGGGGTGGCGCCCCGGCGGCCGAGACCCTGACGGTGCGGATCGTTCCCGAGCCCCTCACCCGGGCCGCCGAGTTCGAGGCGGGCCGGCTCAGTGTGCTCGAGGTGCCGTTCGGAGAGACGGCGCGTTGGCGCCGGGAGCGGCCCGGTGATCTAGTGGAGAAGCCGGCGCTGCGCGTGGTGTACGTGGCGTTGAACAACCGGCGCGGCGCGCTGCGCGACGTCCGCGTCCGTCAGGCGATCAACCGCGCGGTGAACGTGCCGGAAATCCTCGCGACCGTGTACGGGGGACGCGGGATCCCCTCCCGCGGCGCGATCCCGCCGGCGCTGGCGGGGAGCGACACCACGCGCCCGCGGTACGGCTACGACCCCGGAGCGGCACGAGCGCTCCTCGCGGAGGCCGGCTACCCGCGGGGCATCGACGTGCAGCTGTGGCGAACGGCGGCGAACGTCGAGCTTTCCCGAGTCGCGCAGGCCATTCAAGCCCAGCTCGCGGAGGTCGGCGTGCGCGTCGAGCTCGTCGAGCGCGACGCGTCGAGCCAGCGGGAGGCGGCGCGCAAGGGTGAGACGGACATGGTGATCCTCGACTGGTGGGCCGACTATCCGGACGCCGACAATTTCCTCTATCCCTTGTTCTATTCGGGGAGCTTCGGCCCCGGGGGCAATTACGCGTTCTATTCGGATCCAGTGACGGACACCATGCTCCTCCGGGCCCGCCGCACGACGGACGACGCGGCGCGCACCGACGTGTACCGCCGCATCGACGAGCGCGTGTATCGGGCCGCGCCTTGGCTGTACCTGTGGTTTCCCACGGACTTGTGGGCCCGGCGCCCGGAGCTCGCCGGGTGGGATGTCCCGGTGATCTTCAATGGGCAGCGCTGGACTCGAGCGCGGGTCGCGCCGCGGTGATCCGCCTCGTGGGGCGCCGGCTCGTCGCGACCGTGCCGACCCTGTTCGGAGTGCTCGTGGTCGCGTTTCTCCTCCTGAACGTCGCACCGGGGGACCCGGTCGCGGCGATGGTGGGCGAGCGCGCTGATGCCGCCACCATCGCCCGGCTTCGGGCCGAGCTGCACCTGGACGACCCGCTCCCCGTGCAGTTCGGGCATTATGTCTGGGGGGCGGTGCGGGGCGACTTCGGCCGTTCCTACATCACGCAGCGTCCGATCGCCCGGGATCTCGAGGAGCGATTCCCCAAGACCGTCCAGCTCGCGCTCGCCGCCATGGCGCTCGCGGCGCTCGCCGGCATCACCCTCGGCGTGCTCTCGGCGATCCGGCCGGGCGGGACCATGGACCGCGGGGCCATGCTCCTTTCTTATGTCGGGGTGTCGTTCCCGGTGTACTGGGTGGGGCTGCTCCTGATTCTCCTGTTTGCGGTGCTGTTGCGGTGGCTGCCCCCATCCGGCTCGGGCGGGCTCGCGTACCTCCTGCTCCCGGCCCTCACGCTCGGCATGCGCTCGGTGGCGTTTCTCGCGCGGATGACGCGCGCCGCCATGCTCGAAGTGCTCTCCAGCGATTTCATCCGGACCGCGAGGGCAAAAGGCCTGAGCGAGGCGGCGGTGATCATGCGACACGGGTTCCGCAACGCGCTCATCCCGGTGATCACCGTACTCGGACTCGATACGGGGAGCTACCTCACCGGCAGCATCCTCACGGAAACGATCTTCGGTTGGCCGGGCCTGGGGCGCTACGTGCTCAGCGCGATCGAAAAGCGCGACCTTCCGGCCATCCAGGGGAGCATACTGTTCATGTCCCTGGTCTTCGTCCTCGTGAACCTCGTCACGGATCTCGTCTATGCGAAAGCTGATCCTCGCATCGCTTACGATTAGCTCCGCGCTGGCGGCCCAGACGCCCGCTACCAAGCGGCCGCGCACGGGGCCCCTGCGGGGATCGCTCGAGCAGCGCCTGGCTCAGCTGGTGGATGCCCCGCCGTTCGACCGCGCGACCTGGGGGATCTACGTCGTGGACGACCGGGGGCGAGTGCTGTACCAGCGGAACGCGGACCGGTTCTCGGTGCCCGCCAGCAATACCAAGCTGGTCGTGACGGCGGCCGCCGCGGTGCTCTTGCCGCCCGAGTACCGCGTCAAGACGAGCCTGTACGTGAACGGACGCGTGGAGGACGGCGTCCTGGACGGGGACCTGATCATCTATGGACGCGGCGACCCGACGTGGTCGGCCCGATGCTACAGCGTGGACACGCTCGCGCCGGGCGCGTGCGACTCGACGTTCACCGCGATCGACGCGATGGCGGATTCCGTCCGGGCGCACGGCATCCGCCGCATCACCGGCAAGCTCGTCGGCGACGGCTCCTACTTCGAGCCGACCCTCATCCACTACGGATGGAACGCCTGGGATCTGACCTGGTGGTACGCCGCGCCCGTGTCGGGTCTGGGCTTCCACGACAACAGCGTCGATTTCCAGATCGCACCAGGTCCCGCAGTCGACGCGCCCCCTGCGATCAGTTGGGTGCCCGACCTCGGTCTCATCACCTTCGAGAACCGGGCGCGCACCGTGCCTGCCGAGTCGACCTCCACTATCGGCGACAACTTCTTCCGCAGCGGCGGCGGGTGGAGTATTCGCGCGGAGGGAACCGTGCCGCTGGGGAAAAAGCCCTGGACGGAGAACGTGGCACTCCCGGATCCCAACGCGTATGCCGCCCGTGCCCTCGCGGCATCGCTCGCGCGGCGGGGGGTGGCGGTGGAGGGGGGCGCGGCGAGCACCACGGATTCCCTGGCCTACCGCACCGTGCGCTGTTGCGGCCCCGCGCTCCTCGAATACTCCGGCCGGCCGCTTCCGGACATCATCTTTCCCATTCTCAACTCCAGCCAGAACTGGTTCGCCGAGATGCTGCTCAAGATCCTGGGACGGGAGCTCCGCGGCGAGGGGTCCTGGCGAGCCGGCCTCGACGTCGAGCGGCGTTTTCTCATCGACTCCGTGAAGATCGATTCGACCGCGTTCGCGCTCGAGGACGGCTCGGGCCTCGCTGCGGGCAACCTCGTGACGCCCCACGCATTCGCACAGCTCCTCCACTACATGCACGGGCATCCGAAGGGCGGGCCGTTCGTCGCGGGGCTACCGCACGCCGGCGAGCCCGGGTCACTGCTTCGCCGCTTCGGCGGGACGCCGCTCGAGGGGCGGGTGATCGCGAAGACCGGTAGTATCGATCGCGTGAACAGCCTCTCGGGCTACATCGAGGGGCGAAACGGACGGACCATCACGTTCAGCGTGCAGGCAAACGGACACGCGGTGCAGTATCAGCAGATGCTCAACCAGATCGATTCGGTCGTGGTACAAATCGGGCGGCAATAGGCGTCAGTCTTCCGTCTGCCCGAACAGCGCCATGTTCGAGCTGTGTCCCGGCTCGATCTTGGCCGCGGGATTGATGAAGTGGACGGCGTGGTTCACCGCGATTGCGGCTTCGGCCGCTCCCGTCGCGATGAGCTTGAGCTTCCCCGGGTAGGTCGTGATGTCTCCCGCGGCGAACACGCCAGGGATGTTCGTCGCCATCGTCTGTGACACCTTGATCTCGCCCTTCTCGATGTCGAGCCCCCATTGGGCGATGGCGCCGAGCGATGAGATGAACCCCAGCTGTGGGATGACGCTGTCAATCCCGACGCGCTCCTCTTCCTTGGTCTTGTTGTTGACGATCGTCACCCCGTCGATCGTGTCCCCCCCGTGAATCGCCTTGAGCTCCCAAAAGACGCGGAGCTCCATCTTCCCGGCGGCGCTGAGCTCGCGTACCTGACGCACGGTGGCGGCGTGAGCGCGAAAACCGTCGCGCCGATGGATCATCAGGACCGACCGGGCGATCCCCTGTAGGTTCACCGCCCAGTCGAACGCGGAATCCCCGCCCCCGACGAGCAGCACACGCTTGCCGGCAAACACCTTGGGATCGAGGATCCGGTCATGGAGTCCCTTACCGTACCAGCGATCCACGTCCTTGAGGGGGAGTTTGCGGGGCGTGAAGGCGCCGATCCCTCCCGCGATCAACACGGTGCGCGAGGGGTAGGCGTCCCGCTCCGTGACGATGGTGAAAAACGAGTGGCCGTTCTCGGACGAGCGCTCGAGACCCGTCACCTGCTCGCCGAGGTGCACCGGCGCGTGAAACTGCAGGGCCTGCTCGGCCATGCCCCGCACCAGATCTTTTGCGAGGACCTTCGGAAATCCGGCGACGTCGAAGATGTACTTCTCCGGGTAGAGCGCCGTGAGTTGCCCGCCTACCTGATCGAGGTTGTCGATCAGGCAGCAGGACGCCCCGCGCATGCCCGCGTAAAACGCGCCGAACAGCCCCGTGGGGCCGGCGCCGATAATGGTGATATCTTTGACGTCCTGCATGGGCTTCTATCGTAACGGAAGCCTTTGACAGAAGGGAGAGGGGAGTGGGGAGCGGTTGAGGATCTATACCAAGACGGGTGACGAGGGGGAAACGGGCCTGTTTGGGGGCGGGCGCGTGCCCAAGGATGACCGCCGGGTGGCGGCCTACGGCTCCGTGGACGAACTGAACGCCGCCATCGGCTTGGCGCGCGCGCTCGAGCCCGTGGCGTTCGGGGATACACTGCTCCAGGACATCCAGCGCGACCTCTTCGCCATCGGGGGCCAGCTCGCGAGTCCCGAGCCCGCAAAAGTGGCCAAAGCGCTCGCCAAGGCGACACTGGACGACGAGCGCGTCGCGGCGCTCGAGGCCGCCATCGATTCGGCCGAGGCCACGCTCACCCCGCTCACAGGGTTCATCTTGCCGGGGGGCACCCCCAAGGCCGCCGCGTTGCACTTCGCGCGCACCGTGTGCCGCCGGGCAGAGCGCAACGTGGTTACACTCTCGCGCGAGGCTTCCCTCGCCCCCGTAATCCTCCCGTACTTGAACCGCCTCTCCGATTTGCTCTTCGTGCTGGCCCGTCGCGCCAACGCGGCCGCCGGCCGAGCCGACGTCGCGTGGTAACGGTTCGGGTCTCGGTCACCGAGCAGCGCAACGCGTCGTACGACCTCGTCATCGGGCGCGGCGTTCTGGCTGAGCTGCCTGCCCGGGTCGCGACGGCGTGCCCGGCCGACCGCTACGCCGTGATCACCGATTCGCACGTAGCCCCGCTATTCGGGGAAGCGGTCGTGACCGGCCTCCGCAGCCAGGCATTGTACGCGGAGCTGTTCGAGTTCCCAGCGGGAGAATGGAACAAGACGCGCGAAACCTGGGCGGCACTGTCGGATCGCATGCTCGCCCGCCAGTTCGGACGCGACGCCGCCGTCATCGCCCTCGGCGGCGGTGTGGTGGGCGACGTGGCGGGCTTCGTGGCGGCGACCTACATGCGGGGCGTACCCTACGTCCAGGTCCCCACCACGCTCTTGGCCATGATCGACTCTTCGATCGGCGGCAAGACCGGGGTGGACGTGCCCGCGGGCAAGAACCTGCTCGGCGCCTTCCACCAACCGCGGCTCGTGCTCGCGGATCTCGAGGCGCTCGCCTCGCTCTCCGCACAGCAGCTGGCGGCGGGCATGGCCGAGGCCGTCAAGCATGGAGTGATCGCCGATGCCGCGTATTTCGCGACGCTCGAGCGGGACGCCGGCGCGATCACCGCACGGGACCCGGGCGCGCTCGAGCGCCTGGTAGCACGCTCGGTCGAGCTCAAGGCAGGGGTGGTGGCGGCGGACGAGCGGGAAGCCGGGTGCCGGGCGATTCTGAACTTCGGCCATACCGTCGGCCACGCGATCGAGGCGACCGCCAAGTTCGCGGCGCTCCATGGCGAGGCGGTCGCGATCGGGATGGCCTTCGAGGGACGGCTCGCCGAGGACCTCGGCATCGCGGAGCGGGGCACGGCGGACCGGATCCGCCGAGTGCTCGAGCGCTACGGGTTGCCGCTCGAGCTGCCGGAGACGGCGACGACCGACGCGTTGATCGCCGCGATGCAGCTCGACAAGAAGAGTCGCGAGGGGACCGTGCGGTTCGCCTTGCCGCGGGCGATCGGCCGGATGTATGCGGACGGCCAGAGCTGGACGGTGGCCGCGCCGGAACAGGTCGTGCGAAAGGTCCTAGCCGGCAGCTAGCTCCTCCATCACTTCCTGACATAATCACATATCCGTCAACAACTTCCCACATGCGTGTGCACGTCTCCACATTCTTGTGGGAGGAGAATCAACGTCCGATCAACACGATTTTGTCCACAGCCAGTGTGGATAGTGGACAAATTGCGCAGTGATGGAGCGAGATCACAATTTGTGATGTGGAAAAACGCGTAGATTTGCACCATTGGCAGGCCATTCCTATATTGGCGCGGTCGCCACTTTCCCTTACAACGACTGTCGGTCGTCTACCGTCGGAGCCCACAGCTATGGCGCGGTCGAACGGAGGCAAGGCGAAGGCGTTTTTTCGAGCTAATCCTTCCGGTGCATTCGACCAGTACCTCCAAGACATTCAGAAGCTCCCTCTCATAAAGGATCCCGCGGAAGAGCGTCGGCTGGCGCGGCGCGTTCAGCGAGGTGATGAAAAGGCCGCCGAGCGGCTCGTGACCGCCAACCTCCGATTCGTCATTTCTTACGTCAAGAAGTACCAGGGCCACGGGCTCGATCTCTCCGAGCTCGTCGCGATCGGCAATGAAGGGCTCCTCAAGGCCGTGAAGAAGTTCGACCCGGACCAGGGCGTGAAGTTCATCTCCTATGCGGTGTGGTGGGTGCGTCAGGCAGTCCTCAAGGCGCTGGCCGAGCAGACCCGCAGCGTTCGCATCCCGCTGAATCAGAACTCCCAACTGATCCGGATGAGCCGCACGGAGACCTATCTCTCCCAGGAGCTGGGTCGCGAGCCCACGGACGACGAAATCGCGCTGGCGCTCCAGGACACCGTCGACAACGTGCGGACCGCGCGCCGCATGACCGCGGCGGAGCTGTCGCTCGATGCGCCGGTGGACCGGAGCGACAAGGACGCCGCGACGCTGGGTGAGCGCTTCGCCGGGCAAGAGGGCGGCGAGATCGAAGAGAAGACCGACGGCAAGCTGATGCGCGAGTTCATCGATCGCATCTTCCAGAAGTACCTGACCCCCCGCGAGCGCAAAATCCTCTATCTCTACTACGGTCTCGAAGAAGGCAGCGAAGCCATGACACTCGAGAAGATCGGGGCGCTCATGGGAGTCACGCGGGAGCGAATCAGGCAAATCAGAGAGCGGGCGTTCGAAAAGCTGAGAGAATCACCGGACGGCCGGGCACTGAAAGGCTTTTGGAGAGCGGCCTAAGAGCTAGACGCACAGACGTGTAGACGCACAGGAGTGAACAGTACGAGGGGCCGGGAAGGCATACCTGGCCCCTCTTTGCTGTTCTCCCCGGTGCGTCAGTGCGTCTGCGCGTCTAGTATATAGCATGCCCCGTGAGCTTCCCATTTTTCCGCTGCCGATTGTCCTCTTCCCCGGGGCTCCGCAGCCGCTGCACATCTTCGAGCCCCGCTACCGCCGGCTGCTCGCCGACTGTCTCGCCGCCGATCGGCGGTTCGGGGTCGCATACGTGACCCCGAACCGCGCGCCCGCCGCCGACCCCACGCCGGATCTTGGCGACGTGGGCTGTGTGGCGTTGATCCGCTCGAGCGAACCGCTCCCCGACGGGCGCGCCAACATCCTCGCGGTGGGCGAGCGCCGCTTCGTGCTGCGCCGCTGGGTGACGGGCCCACAGCCCTATCGCGTCGCCGAGGTCGAGGAATTCGACGATGAGCCGGTCGACGCCGCCGAGCTGGCGACGCTCGCCCAGGACGTCCGCGAGGGGTTCGCGCGCCTGGCGCGGGCGCTGGGCGTGCTCACCGAGCGCTCGGACGAGGAGATCGAGCTGCCGAGCGACGCGGCGCTTCTCTCGTTCCAGGTCGCGGCCGCGCTCGAACTCGACCTCGACGCGAAGCGGGCATTGCAGGCGGGCCGGAACACGAGCGTCCGGCTGCGTCAGCTGGCCGCGGTGCTCGGGCCCCTGGCGACGGACGCGGAGCGCCGGGCCGCCGTGCGGCAACGGGCGCGCGGCAACGGGCAGGGCGGACGCCATCCCGAGATCGAGCGCGCCACATGACCGGGACCCCGTTCGTCGAAGCGCTCGCGGAGATCGTCGGGGCGCGGCACGTGCGCACCGCACTCCCTGAGCGCGTCACCTACGCGCGCGACGGGCTCCCCACCCACCGGCACGTGCCGGGGGTCGTGGTACTGCCCGGAAGCCGGGACGAGGTCGTGGCGGTCGTACGCCTGCTCGCCGCCTTGGGCGTGCCCTTCGTGCCCCGGGGTGCCGGCACCGGCTTGTCCGGCGGCGCGCTCGCCGACGACGACGCCGTGCTCGTGGTGCTGACCCGGCTGAACCGGATCCTCAAGATCGATCCGCAAAATCGTCTCGCCGTGGTGGAGCCCGGCGTGGTCAACGCGCGGCTCTCCGCGGCGGTGGCACCGCACGGCCTGCAATACACGCCCGACCCTTCGAGCCAGACCGCGTGCACGATCGGTGGGAACGTCGCGGAGAACTCGGGAGGGCCCCACTGCCTCAAGTACGGCGTCACCGCGAACCACGTGCTCGCGCTGGAAGTCGTGCTCGCGGACGGACGTGTGGTCGAGCTCGGCAGCCCGGGCGGCGAGCCGTGGGGACCCGACCTGGTGGGCCTGTTCGTCGGCTCCGAAGGCAACTTCGGGATCGCCACCCGGATCGCGGTGCGCCTGCTCCCGCTGCCGCGTGCCGTGCGCACGCTGCTCGCCGACTTCTCCGCGCTGCGCACGGCCGGGGAGGCGGTATCGGCGGTGATCGCGAGCGGGATCGTGCCGGCCGCGCTCGAGATGATGGATCAGTCGTGCATCCGGGCAGTCGAAGACTCGGTCTTTGCGGCCGGCTATCCGCGCGACGCCGCGGCCGTGTTGCTCCTCGAGCTCGATGGCGGTCGGGAGGAGGCCGTCGCGGCGGACGCGGAGACCATCGAGGCCATCCTGCGGGCAAACGGCGCGCGCACCGTCGTGGGGGCGGCGGACGCGAAGCAGCGGGAGCGCCTCTGGCTCGGTCGCAAGAAGGCATTCGGGGCCATGGGTCGGCTGTCGCGCGATCTCGTGGTGCAGGACGCCGTCGTGCCCCGCTCCGCGCTGCCCGACGTCCTGGAAACGATCGGCCGGATCGCCGCCGCGTACGGCCTCACGGTGAGCAACGTGTTTCACGCGGGGGACGGCAACCTGCATCCCAACATCTCGTTCGACGGCCGCGTGCCCGGCCTCAAGGCACGCGTCGACGCCGCGAGTAGCGAAATGATGGAGGCGTGCATCGCCGCCGGCGGCACCATCACCGGCGAGCACGGCGTGGGCCTCGATAAGCTTCGCTATATGCCGTTGATCTTCGACGGAGACTCGCTCGCGGCGATGCGGGCCGTGCGCCTCGTGTTCGATCCGGAGGAGCGCGTGAATCCCGGGAAGGTGGTGCCGGTGCACGCGTGTCGGGAGTGGGCGGGAGCCGTCCGGCCGGCACCGATGAGGGCCCTCGCGTGAGCCTCCTCGACCGGGTCCGGGCCCTGCTCGGCGACGACGCCGTTGACGTGCCAGCGACGCATGATGGTGTCCCACGCGTCGCGCCCGGATCGCCCGATGCCGTCGCCCTGCTGCTCGGCACGGCGCGCTCGGAGGGCTGGCGCGTCCGGATCGAGGGCGCCGGCACGTGGTTGGCGGCGGATGCGCCGGCAGACCTCGCGCTGACCACGCGGCGCCTCGACAAGATCCCCGCCATCGAGCCCCAGGACCTGTCTGCCACCGCCGAGGCGGGGATCGGGTGCGACCTGTTGCGCCAGCAGCTCGCTGATCGCGGCACGTGGCTGGCCCTCGATCCGCCGGGCCTCGCCGGCCGTACGCTCGGCTCCGTGGTGGCGACCGCCACCGCCGGGCCGCTGCGGCAAGGGTTCGGCTCCATCCGCGACCATCTCCTGGGGGTCACGTTCGTCACGGGCGATGGTCGCCTGGTGCAAAGCGGCGGCCGGGTGATGAAAAACGTCGCCGGATACGACCTCACCAAGCTCGAGGCGGGCGGCTTCGGGGCGTTCGGCGTGATCGTGCTGGTGCATCTGCGGCTGCGTGCGGTTCCGCGGGCCGACCGCACGCTCGTCCTCGAGGGCTCGCGCGAGGATCTGGCCCAGGTGACCGACGACATCGCGGCGGCGGGTATTCAGCCAGCGGCGCACGAGCTCCTCTCACCGGCGCTCGCGCGGCGTGAGCGCTGGACGCTCGCCATCCGCTTCGCCGGCTCGGCCGCGCTCGTCTCGGCCGAGGAAACGGGGCTCGGGGCTGCCACGGGCGGCCGCTTCACCGCCCTTCGAGCCGACGAAGCGCATGCCCTGTGGACGCATGCCGCGGAGAGCTTCGCGGCCCGGCCCGTGGCGTTCCGTGTGGGCGCCCTTCCGGATTCGAGCGACGAGCTGCTCGATCTGCTGCAACACCAGGTGGGCGACGAGTGGATCTCGGCGAGCCCCGGCATCGGCGCGATTCGCTGGGGTGGCGAAACGACGGCGGATCGGCTCCGGCGACTGCGCCGCACGCTGGCTGGGCTCGAGGTCCCACTGACCCTCGAGCGGGCACCCTGGCCGGTGCGCGCCGCCGTCGGCCACTTCGGCGCCTACCGCGAGGGCGTGGGCCCGCTCGTCGCCGGGCTGCGGCGCACCTTCGATCCCGGCGAAGCGTTTGTGGTGGCGGTCGAAGGGACGGAATGACGGATCGTCAGGGCTTCGAAGGGCTGGACAGCTGCGTCCACTGCGGTTTCTGCCTCCAAGCCTGTCCCACTTTTCTCGCCACGGGCGACGAAGCCGACAGCCCCCGCGGGCGGATCGAGCTGATGCGCGCGCTCGAGGCCGGGGAGCTCGGCCCCAACGACACCGGCCTGGCGCTGCACCTCGACCGGTGCCTCGGGTGCCGAGGATGCGAGCCGGTGTGTCCGTCGGGCGTGCGGTACGGACAGGGACTCGAGGCCGCCCGCGCGCTGCTGACCGACCGACGGGGCACCCCGCTCATCGTACGCGCGGCACTGACCGCCCTCACCGCCGCGGGCGTCTCACGCGTGGTGTACGGGCTGGCCCGACTGGTACGAGCCACCGGCCTTCCCCGCCGCCTCGCAGGATGGGGCCGGGTCCGGTTCGCGTTGGGGATGTTGGGCGCTACCGCGCCGGGGAGCAGGGAGCGGGGAGCGGTTCGTTCCGCCGCTCACCGAACGTCCGATCGGCGCCGACAGGTACCGCTCCCCGCTCCCCGCTCCCCTGACGCGACCCCTGTGAGCCTGTTCCGGGGCTGTGTCATGAACGGCCTGTTCTCACACGTTCACGACGCGACGATCCGCACGCTCCAGCTCAACGGCTACACCGTGCAGGAAGTCCCGGCGCAAGTGTGCTGCGGCGCGCTGCATGCGCACGCGGGCCTGCGAAGCGAGGCGCGGCGTCTGGCCAGGGTGAACGTCGCCGCGTTCGGCGCGAGCGATGCACCCATCGTCGTCAACAGCGCGGGCTGCGGGGCGATGCTCAAGGAGTACGCTCATCTCGTGGACGGCGGAGCGGACGGCGCGGCGTCCGGCTTCGCCGCGCGCGTGCGGGATGTCACCGAGCTCCTGGCGGACCGCGGCCCGCGACCGGGCGCACCGCTCGACACCACCGTCGCCTACGATCCGCCGTGTCACCTGCTGCACGCCCAGCGGATTGCGGAGCCGCCGGAGCGCGTACTCCGCGCGATCCCGGTGTTACGCCTCACGTCGATGCCCGACGCCGCGCAGTGTTGCGGCAGCGCGGGACTGTTCACCCTGGTGGAGCCGGAGATGTCGCGCGCCGTGCTCGCTCCGAAAGTCGCGTCGCTGGCCCAGGCCCGACCCCAGGTGGTGGCCACCGGTAATCCCGGCTGCCTCATGCAGCTCGGCGCGGGCCTCGCCGCCGCCCGAGTCCCCGCCACGGTCCGTCACCCGGTCGAGCTGCTGGACGAGTCGTATCGGGCCGCCGGCTATTATGCTTGAGGAATGACGGATCGAGAGGCCGAGGCGCTCGTCCCGGTCGCGCGGGTAGAGCCCGGCGAGATCAACCCGGGGCTCGTGACGGCGTTGCAGACCGCCGCGGTGGTGTGTCGCGCCGAAACGGGCGTCCTCACGCTGACCGGCCCGGGAGCGGTCACCTGCTTCCAGGGCCTGTTGACGAACGACGTCGAGTTGCCCGGTGACGGCTCGTTCGTCTACGGCGCGCTGCTGACGCCCAAGGGCATGATCGTGGTGGACGGCTGGGCGGCGCGGATCGACACCACGGTGACCTACACGGTACCGGCCGACGGGCGTGACCGCGCGCTCGCCATTTTCACACGCTCGGTGCCTCCCCGCCTCGCCCGCGTCACCGATCGTTCCGCCGACTTGGTGACGTACCGCGTGGCAGGGCCTCGAGCGCTCGCCGTCGCCGGCGCGGCGGGTCTGGCGTTGCCCAATGCGCCCGGCCGCGTGTTACGGGGGGGGACGCCGGACGGTGTGGAGACCGCACGAGGCACCGACGGGGCGCCGTTCGTTCTCCAGATCACGGCACCCGCCCCGGCCGCGGCGCTCTTGGCCGACCGGCTGCGGACCGCCGGCGCGGTGCCGGCGGGACCCGCGGCCCTCGAGTTGCTCCGCGTCCTGGCCGGGTGGCCGCGCCTCGGTGCCGAGATGGACGAGAAGACCATCCCCCAGGAGGTCCGGTTCGACGAGATCGGGGGCGTGTCCTATACGAAAGGGTGCTACACCGGTCAGGAGACGGTCGCCCGGCTGCACTTTCGCGGTCACACCAATCGGCAGCTACGCGGCCTCGTGTTCGATCCCGAGCCTCCGGTAGCTCCGGTCGGCGGCTGGAACGTGGTGACGCATGTGGATCGCGAGGTGGGCCGGGTGACGAGCCTTGCGTTTGTGCCCGACACGGGGTTGCCGGGCGCAGGGCGCTGGATCGGCCTTGCGGTGATCCGCCGAGAGGTCACGCCGGGCGCGATGGTGCGCGCTGCGGGCCGAGACGCCCGCGTCGTCGATCTGCCGTTCGCCTTCCCCGCCGCCGCGCCGGCGTGATCGTCGGCCGGGACGCCCGAGACGAAAAGCCCGGGCGCTAGTCCCGGGCATCGTCACTGGCTCCGTAGCGGCGCTTACGGCTTCTTCTTCGGGGCAGGCTTGGCGGCTGGCTTGGCAGCGGGCGCCATCATCTTCTTCGACGTGTCGGCCATCATCATGTGCTTCGAGGTGTCTGCCATCATCATCTTGGACGTGTCCGCCATCATCATGTGTGACGTGTCCGCCATCTGACTCTGCGCCGCCGGCTTTTGCTCCTGCTTTTGACACGCGCCCATCGCCACGAGAGCGAGGACCATTGCAATACGCTTCATGCGGGCTCCTGTATGGAGTAGAGACTGGCTGTAGCGGGCGTTCGGCCGTGGAAAACCTAGCGGCAGGCCCGACGGAGTCAAGGCCGCCGCGCGGCAGGAAGTGTATGAGCACGACGTGACTAACCGCCGCAGCTTCCTCGCCTGGCTCGGCAGCCTCCCGCTCGTCGGGTCGCACCGCGCCACCGCCCCACTCGTCGTCGACGCCAAACCTACCGCCCTGTATCAGCAGCCCGACGGCCGCAACAACATGGTGCGGATCGAGGTGAGCGGCCTCGACGCGCCGGCTGCTCGTGCCCGCATCACGGACGCCCGAGGATCCCTGGTCGGCACGGCGGGACTCCTGCCGGCGGCGGACGGAGGAGGAGCCGGGCTCGCGGGCGAGGTATGGTTGCCCCTGACCCGCGTCGCGGAGTTCAAAATCGAGCTGGAGGTGGCCAAGCGCCGCGTGACGACGCGCCGCGTCCGCCTCACACCCCCGCGACGGTGGACGCTCTACTGGATCGCCTCGAGTCACACCGACGTGGGCCGGACGGACCTCCCCGAGCGCTGCCTGGAAGTGCACCGTGCGAATCTGGACCACGCGCTCTCGTGGCTCACGACGCATCCGCAGTTCCGCTGGACCGCCGAGTGCGCGCTCGAGGTGATCTCGTACGTCGAGCATCGGACGCCCGCCGCGGGCCGCGCGCTCGCGCAAGCCCTGCGCGACGGGAAGGTCGGCCTCTCGGCGCTGTTCGCGCACCTCCTCACGGGCCTGCTCGATCATGAAACGTTCGCGCGCGCCGCCTGGCCGGCGGGATTGTTCGCGCGCGAGCAGGGCCTGGGCTACCTGGCGGCGCAGATCGCCGACCTGCCCGGGCAGGTGGCCACGTTTCCGACACTCCTCGCGGCGAGCGGCGTGCGCTACCTCGCGAGCGGCGTGAATCCGGAGCGCGCCGCCCCGCTCCTTTCTCCGGTGGCCGCGGCCCGCGCGCAGCTCACGGGCGACTGGACGACGTACCCGCAGTTGTACTGGTGGCAAGGACCGGACGGCAGCCGGGTGCTCCACTGGCGGTCCGACGGATACGACGACGCGCCCCGGTTCGGGTTCGACGTCGGCCCGGCGGAGATGGGCCGGCGCCTGTCCGACTGGTTGCTCACGCATCCCGTTTTCATTTCGCCCGCCTACCCTTATGACGTCGCCCTGCTGGTCGGCGCCGCGGGTGACAACGGGCTCGCGGACGAGGGCGTCGTCGCGAACGTCGAGGAGTTCAACCGACGCTATGCCTTTCCGCGGCTCATCGCCGCCCGCCCGGAGGACTTCTTCCGAGACGTGGAGCAGCGGTGGGGAACCAAGGTGCCCGTCCGGCGCGGGGACACCGGTTGCTACCGGGAGGACGGGGCTCTATCAGCGGCGGCGGAGCTCGCGCGCTTTCGCGCGGCGCAGCTCGCCGCCCGGGCAGCCGAATTGCTCGCGTTGTGGGACCAGAAGACGGAGCCCCCCCGGAGCGGCGCGGCCGCCCGAATCGAGCGACGAGCGGCCGACCGGCGGCGGATGTGGCGCCAGCTGCTCCTATTCGGTGAGCACACGTGGGGATCGTCCGCGAGTGTGTCGGAGCCGGACGCGGCGGAGACGCTGGCGCAGTGGGAGGAGAAGCGACGCCTGCTGGAGCGTGCCGCCGCGGTGGCCGACGCCCAAGTCACGGGCGGCCTGCTCCGAATTGGCCTCAGCACCGGTCCCGGGCCCGGTCGCATCGTGTTCAACGCCTCGAGCTGGGCCCGGAGCGATGTGGTACGAGTGCCCGACGGCGCGGGTCGACGGCTCGCGTTTGGCGGCCGCGACTGGCCCGCGGTGGATCTGCCCGATGGGTCCGCGTTGGTGGTGGCCCGGGACGTCCCGGCGCTGGGCTACCTCGCCCTCACCGAGCGCCAGCGGCCACTCAACCCGCCTACCCCCGCCGGTACGGCGCTCGAGGTTCAGGCGGGGAGCTTTCACGTGGTGCTCGATCCCGCGAGCGGCGCCATTCGCTCGCTCACCACGGGGGACGGCAGAGAGCGAGTGCGGCCGGGGACCTGGCCGGGGCTCAACCAGCTCGTCTACGTGCGGGGCGGCGCGCACAGCGCGCTCTGGACCGGCCCCGAACGCGACGAGCTGCGGACACCGCCCGACCTGACCCTGAGCCAAGCGGAGCTCGCAGCGGTGAACCGCGAGCTGCTTCCCGGTGTCGGCGCCCGCCTCGTCATCGAGCGCACCCTCTCCGGCGTGGGACGCTTCACGTCTATCGTGACACTGTACGACGAGCTCCCGTGGCTCGACATCGAGAACCGGATCGTCAAGCCGGCCACGCTCGAAAAGGAGGCGCTCTACGCGGCGTTCCCCTTCGCCCTCTCGAACCCAACCGTGGAAATCGAAGTGCCGCTCGGCAGGATGACCGTCGAGCGTGATCAGCAGCCCGGCAGCTGCCGGGACTGGTACAGTCACGTGCACTGGGTGTGGCTGCACGACGCCACCGACGGCATCCTCTGGAGCGGGCCCGACACTCCGCTCCTGACCCTGAACGACATCTTCCGGGGTCAGTGGCGGCGCACCATCGCGCCCGACGGGACCCTGTTGGCTTACGTGTTGCACAACTACTGGTACACGAACTTCGTTGCCCGCCAAGGCGGCGAGCTGTCGTTCCGATTCCGGATATCGGCACTCGCCCCGGGCGGCGACGCGGCCGAGCCGGTGCGGCGCGGCTGGGCCGGGTGCGATCCGTTGTACGTCAGCCCGGCCTACACGAGCGCGGCCGAGCGTCCGCTCCTCTCCAAGGACTCCGCCCTCTTTGTTCCCGACGCCGGTGTTGCGGTGGTCGGTGCGAAGGCCGCGGACGACGGCCTGGGCGCGATCGTGAAGCTCGTCGACGTGAGCGGTATCGCCCGCCGAGTGAGCGTGTGGCCCGGTACGTACGGCTTCCGCCAAGCCCGCCGGGCGAACTTCGTGGAGATGAACGGCGACCCGGTCCCCGTCGCCTCGGACGGCCGCGTGACGATCGACTTGGCCGCGTGGGGCACCGCGGCACTGCGACTCTTTACATCGGCGGAGGGGGCCGGTTAACTATCGCCCTATGACCAAGCCGACCACGTTGGGCGACCTGAAACAGACGGAGTGGGCGAGCTCCGCCCGCATTCACCGGACCGTGAAAGACGAGCTGCGGGAGAATTTGATCTGTCTCCTCGAGAACGGCTCGCCGCTGTTCCCGGGCATCGTGGGATACGAAGACACCGTCATCCCGCAGCTCGTGAACGCTGTCCTGTCCCGGCACAATTTCATCCTGCTCGGGCTGCGCGGGCAGGCCAAGAGCCGTATCCTCCGGCAGCTCGTCACCCTGCTCGATGAAGAGATTCCGATTCTGGAGGGGAGCGAGGTGAACGACAATCCGTTCGCGCCGATCTCGAAGTTCGGGCGCGAGCTGGTAGCCGAGCGGGGCGACCGGACACCCGTCGCGTGGCTGCCACGCGACTCCCGCTACGTGGAGAAGCTCGCCACACCGGACGTCACCATCGCGGACATCATCGGGGATGTGGACCCGATCAAGGCCGCGCGCGGCGGGCACCTCCTGTCCGACGAGCTGACCATGCACTTCGGACTGTTGCCGCGCGCCAACCGCGGGATCTTCGCGATCAACGAGCTGCCCGACCTTGCCGGCAAGATTCAGGTCGGATTGTTCAACATCATGCAGGAAGGGGACGTCCAGATCAAAGGCTACCCCGTCCGGCTGAACCTCGACGTCGGCCTCGTCTTCACCGCCAATCCCGAGGACTACACGGCGCGGGGCAAGATCATCACGCCGCTGAAGGACCGTATCGGCTCGGAGATCGTCAAGCAT